>SCPN01000320.1_pt1 | contig 292362 bp, 401 predicted proteins | sample 6106831 | NCBI WGS metagenome assembly SCPN01 (sample SAMN10720447, study PRJNA508395) | human gut metagenome | isolation source: Participant 1, 0 month
TTTTATTTTATCTTCCTTATGGGAGATCTGATTCCCCATTCCAACGTATTGATTAGCGAATGATCCTAACTTCATAGTCTTGATATTATTATATACGGTCTAATACAGTTTCAATCAGTTTCTCCAAAGAACCTTTATAATCCGTATTCATATGATTATCCACACGTCCGGCGATAATACAGCATACGGTCATTGCCTGCGTCCCATAAGGGCGGCCAGACCTGCTAAAGAGGAGCTCTCCATCTCGAAGTTCGTAATCTTTCGCCCGTTGTAATCGAAAGCCTCTATTTTCCGGTTCAATTCCGGATCGGTCAAGGGCAATCGGAGCTCACGTCCTTGCGGCCCGTAGAAGCCATTGGCTGCGATAGTCGTTCCCCGGATAATATCATTACGGGTGATTTGCTCGATCAACGATGGATCTGCCGATACGACATAAGGCCATATGCCGCTAAGCCGCCAATCAAGCTGCTTTATTAATTCAGACTCCAAGTCCGCGTCACGAACGGTATTACTATTTGCGTAGAAATAAATGACCCCGTCGAATCCGATCGATTTCTCCGCTGCCACATAAGTCCCGATCGGGACAAATGGCTGTAACCCTCCGGAAGTCCCGATACGAACCAGGGAAAGTTGCTTGAATTCCGGCTTGATCGTACGGGTTGAGAAGTCTATATTAGCGAGAGCGTCTAGCTCATTTAATACGATATCGATATTATCTGTGCCGATGCCATGGGATACAACCGTGATACGTTTTCCCTTGTACTGGCCCGTGATGGTATGAAACTCCCGGCTGGAAACCTCACATTCCTGAGAATCAAAATAGGAAGCGACGGTTGTAACCCGTGCGGGATCACCAACAAGTACCACACGATCCGCAAGTTGCTCCGGTTTTAAATGCAGATGGAAAACACTGCCATCTGAATGGATCGCTAATTCTGAAGCGGGGATTGTTCTCATATTCAATCAGATAATTAAGTTTATATTATAATCATGAAAGGGCAAGGTATGAACCCTGCCCTTGGAGATAGTTCTATTTATATAACTATTTTAGTCCTTTAATGGTTTTGATGGAGCACCGGTCGGTTTAGCTATCGCTTCACGCATAGAAGTGTCCGCCTCGATGTTCTTCATCTTGTAATAGTCCATTACGCCTAGGTTTCCTGTGCGGAAAGCGTCTGCCATTGCCTTGGGAACTTCCGCTTCTGCCTCGATCACCTTGGCACGGGCTTCTTGAGCTTTCGCCTTCATCTCTTGCTCGAGGGCGACAGCCATCGCACGACGTTCCTCGGCTTTCGCCTGAGCGATATTCTTATCCGCTTGAGCTTGGTCCATTTGCAAGAAAGCGCCGATGTTCTTACCTATATCGATATCGGCGATATCGATGGAAAGGATTTCGAAAGCTGTTCCGGCGTCAAGCCCTTTGCGAAGCACTAATTTTGAGATGGAATCCGGATTTTCCAATACAGTCTTATGGCTTTCGGATGAACCAATGGAAGATACGATACCTTCACCTACACGGGCTAAGATCGTCTCTTCTCCTGCACCACCCACTAATTGCTTGATATTCGCACGAACGGTGACACGTGCCTTGGCGATTAACTGGATTCCGTCTTTCGCAACCGCTGTTACCGGAGGGGTATCGATCACTTTCGGATTTACCGACATTTGTACAGCCTCAGATACGTCACGTCCGGCCAAGTCGATAGCGGTAGCCATCTGGAAAGGAAGGTCGATATTCGCTTTTGAAGCGGAAACCAGCGCATGCACTACTTTCTCGACATGTCCACCCGCTAAATAGTGCGCTTCCAGCTCGTCGCGTGTAAGCGTCTTTATTCCTGCCTTATGCGCTTCGATCATCGCACGAGTGATGATGTAGGGAGGAACTTTTCGGATACGCATCAAGAATAACTGGATCAAGGGAGATATTGACTCCTGATACTTTGGCCGGATCCATAACAGGAACGGCACATAATAGAAAAAGATTGCCAGCAGAAGTACTGCGGCCCCCAATAGGATAAGTGGCAAAAAGGTTATTTCCATATATAAAAAATTAAGCGTGAATATTTGTTTCTTCTTTAGGACGGACAATTACGTTGTAACTGTCTACCCTGATCACTACGATCGGCGTGTTCTCATCGATTAATTCGTCTTGAGATTTCGCTTCCACGTTAATACCTTTAATCCGGGCCTTGCCGATAGGGGCTAAGCGTGAGAGCGTGATCCCCTCGTCTCCGGTTCTATTCCGAGATCCCTGCTGGATGTCAGCTTGGAATCGATATCTGTCTTTAAAGCGATCTTGTTAAAAGACCGGGAACGCAATAACCAAGCGAAGATTATTCCGAATGTAATGATTGATAAGGATAAAGTCAGATGCCCTACCCATATACCTACCGTATAAGCGAAAACGACTCCGCCGATAGCGAAAATAGCCCCGCCTATACCCGCAAGTGTTATTCCCGGAAGAAGGAATATCTCCGCCAGTATCAGTAGGATGGCCGCTACCATGAGAAGACGATGATGGCTATGTCCAGTAGCATAGTTCTTCTTATTTATGGTTGTTTCTTAGGTATACGATCTCGCGTTACCTTTTTCTCCCATTCGTCCGGTTGGCCGAGCAGGTTGTTTAATTTTTCTTCCGCATCAAGAATCGTAGGCTTCAGTTGTTCTCGCTTCGCCTTGTTCCCTTTGATGTAGCTGGCTCGTAAGCTCTCTAGTTTCTCATTTAACTCCTTGATCTGTTTATGGATGGAAACTACTTTCTCGTAGTAGTTCTTCGCTTCCGGACTTTGGATATCGTCCAAGGTGTAATAAACGATATCATTATGGATCGGGAACGTGAAATCTTTCTTTATCTCTATACGTCCGTAAGGAATCTCGGTATGAGCTAAATGAATAAGCTCTTCGTAATTCGATCCGGGTTTCCATGAATCCTTGATCGAGGCAATAGAGGCCGCACGTTTTAGTTCGATATCCTCGCTATCTACTCGCTCGCGGTTGTCATTCGGAATGAATAGGTATACACAAACTTTTCCTTCCGGTTGATAGCGGTCGGAAACGAACCATCCCAATTGCTTAGCTTCGTCGATCACCATCATGTAATCGTTAAACGGGGAGTTATAGGGCATGCCCAATTGCTCCGGTGTAAGATAAGTATCGGAATTGATGTTGTAACGAGTGACGAATAAATCATATCCGCCCAGAGAGCCGTTCCCTTTGGATGCGTAATAAATCGTTACGCCATCGGATAGCACGAATGGATACCCATCGTCGGCGTCACTATTGATATTCATTGGTAACTGTTTCTCGTCTCCCCATTGATCCATGAGCTTGGATTGGGTAAAAAGACAATTGTGGTTACCGTCTGTCGAGTGGGCGTAATAAATCTTATCCCCCTTCTGGTTCATGTATACCGACGAGTTGCCCGGGTCGTTAGTCTGGAAGAAATCTTGGTAAGTGGTCAACGTACCGCTTTCCTCGCTTAAAGGTATAGGCTGATAAGAAATCATCTTTATCAACGACCAAGCTATCGATAATCTGGACATTCTCTACCTTATCAAGCATACGGCTTGCTTTGTTCGCCAAGTCCATACGGATCTGGTAAGGTTCACATCTTGTTTCTTTGTTAGGAGGGTGATGTATTCGTCGAACATCTCCTCGGCTTCGTTAAAACGATAGGTCTGGTAGTATACTTCTCCAAGGTATCGATAAGCGTCTTGTACCCTACGCTTTACGGCGACCTTAAGATGTTTCTCCGCTCCTGCTAAATCTCCGGTCTCGAACAGCAAACACCATACCATTGATTATAAGAGGCATTGCTTGGCGCTTGTTTCACTAGTTTCTCGAACACAGGTTTGGCTTCTGCGTATTTCCCGTCGTTATATAATTTTTTTGCCTGATCAAGACTTTGCGCATGTAGTTGCATTCCTCCGCATATGAGTGTAACTCCTAGCGTATAAAGCAGCTTTTTGGATAACCGTTTCATTTTGTCTATTCTAGATTATATATAGTTATGCAGTTTCAAAGATAAGAATATTTTTGTAGAGGCATACAAATCGAAAAGATAAATATATAATTTTGCGCCCGTAAAGGAAGTATATGGCAAAATTGACAGAGGGACGAACGTTTGTTTCGCAAGATAGAGGATAAGATAAAGCGATTTTCGACTGAAGCGATCAATGATGGCGACCGGATCTTGGTCGGGTTGTCGGAGAAAAGATTCCTTGGCCTTGGTGGATTTACTGGGGCGCAGGTCGAAAATCTATTGTCCTCGGTTTGAGGTCGTGGTAGCACATATCGTGATGACGAATATCCCTTATTGTTCGGATCAGGAATATCTTAGAAGTTGCGCAGAGGGCATGATTTGCCTTTCATTGTCCATGAGACAAGTTTCGATCCTTCTACGGACACTCGCAAATCCCTGCTTTTATGCTCTTGGACTCGCCGGAAAGCTTTGTTTAGGATCGCTAAGGCTCATAAATGCAATAAGATCGCTTTAGGCCATCATCAAGATGATATCCTTGAGACGCTGTTGATGAACCTGACCCACCAAGGGGCTTTCGGGACAATGCCTCCCGGTTGAGAATGGATAAGTTTGATATGGAGATTATCCGTCCGATGTGTCTGGTGGAAGAGGGAGTTGATTCAGGTCGCCGCATGGAAGGGTACCGGAAACAATTGAAGAACTGTCCTTATGGAGTCGGGTTCCAGTCGTTCGGATATGAAGAGCTGCTGAGAAGTCTGGAAGCGATCAATCCGGAGGCTCGTTACAGTCTTTGGGGGAGCATGACGAATATACAAGAAGATTATTTACCTCGAAAAATAAGATAATATGCAAAGTGTTTATACGATTTTATTGTTGATCGTGTCTAATATTTTTATGACATGCGCTTGGTATGGTCATTTTGAAGATGAAAACAACAGTTTAGCTGGTTCGAGCATCTTCCTTTGTTTGGCGTAATCCTGTTTAGTTGGTTTCTCGCTTTTTTTGAGTATTGTTTCCAAGTACCGGCGAATCGCATCGGTTTCCGGGATAACGGGGGGCCGTTCAACTTGATTCAATTGAAAGTGATCAAGAGGTGATTACGTTGGTGGTATTCGTGGCCTTCAGTACCATCGCTTTTAAGGAGTCGTTTAAATGGAACCATGCGCTTGCTTTCGTATTCTTGGTAGCGGCGGTTTATCTGGTTTCAAGAAATAAAGTCGTTGCGTTTGGCTTTGATAATCAGCGGAATACCTTGATGCCTATTGTAAGATGCTTACAATGCCTATTCAAGCATGTTTATAATGCCCATTGTACACCTTATAATGGGCATTGTTAAAACGCTACATGATCTGTTGGCTCAGATGTGTAAATATAGCTTCGGTCTCATCGGATGGAACCATGTTATTTCTGGGTCCCGTTTTTTCCAAGTCATTTGCTTCCGGGCGTAGACCCGGAGTTTCGTTGATTTTCTCCACGGCGAGGTCTAATGTCCATTCTCCGCTGAAGTAATTGAATAATTCTTTATAACCTACCGTGTTCAGAATTCAAATGACGGAAGGGATAAGCCCGGCGAGCCTCTTCCAATAATCCTTCGCTCATCATTTTGATCTACGTTGGTTGATGCGGTCCGCATAATTCGTCGCGATCTCTATTAAGCCCTACTTTGATGATCCGGAACGGACGCTCTTTCTTAATGTTCGTGCGGAAGGAGGAGTAAGGCTTGCCTGTCATCCGGCAAATCTCTACGGCATGGATCACTCGTTTATAATTATTCCTGTCCACTTCCTCATAATGGACAGGGTCTGCTTCTTTTAATTCAGCGAGGATAGGGGCTAGTCCCTCGGTTTCAAATTCATGTATAGGGCATCCCGGATCTCCAGTGTAACCGTCAGGATATCGTCAATACTTTACATACGGCATCGATATACATCATAGAGGCCTCCGGTCATTACGACGGTCAGGATCGTTTGTATGAATTCGGATGGGAGGAGACCACGTCTTCCTCGAAGTTGCTAACGCTGTAATAATCGGTAAGCGAGAGTGCCTACCATATAATGCGACACGAGCCATTTGTTCCGGTGTAGGGGCAGCCGTGCCGATCGGAAGGTCTTTATAGAGCTGACGAGAGTCGGAAGAGATAATCGGAGAGCCGAAACGTTCCGCCACTTGGAGGCAACTCCGGTCTTTTCCGACTCCTGTCGGCCCAAATAATATAACGAGGGAATTCATCAAAGCGCTCGTCGTCGTAAGGATTATCCATCGGGCCTTCGCCTAAACCGTCGAAGCCGCTTTTGTCTAATTCGTCCATATCGTATTCGGAATCCCCGTAAAAATCTTCTCCTACGTCCGTACTGCCGTTCTTAGCCTCGAACTCATCGAAAGAAACTATTTGGGCGGGAGGCGTACCTACCGATTGCTGCAAATAGGGCATCAAAGTCTTTTCCGGAACGATCTCACGAAGTTCCATGGAAGGCACGTTCGGTCATATAATCGAAACGAAAAGTAGTTTTGGTGCTCGTCTTCCAACAATTCTTCCAGTTGAGTATCGGCCATGACATAGCTGTCTTCCTCGGAAGAGGTATCCATCTCCACTAATGTGATCTCTGTCTTTTTACTCCAGTCATCGTCACATATGAAGAAAGAGGTCATTTGATCCTTTGTATAACCTACCAGAGTCGAGGGATGGCGTTTTGCAAATCAAGAAAGTAGACTCGGAATCAATCTTGATCTGCGCTTGAAGTCATCTGCTTCATCTGATAGGATTAGAAATCTAAATAGCATAGTCGTTTAGTTTTATTATCGCCTCAAAGTAGTAAAATATGGATATACCCAATATACGTCGCTATAAATGAAAGAGGGTGTGCGTCTGATCCTGTATGGGATTTTGACGCACACCCTGCTTCATATCATCTCGTTTGTTTATCGTACACTTACCTTCGTCGCGGCATGACGGCCATTGGCGGACAGCTCGATTAGGTAGATGCCTGCCGGGGCGGGTATGCGGGTGATATCGCTGACATTGCCGCTGTAGAGGCAATTACCGGTCACCGCGAAGATACGGATGGAAACCGGTGCGGTCGGTTCTACCATGACAGCCCCGTGGATACCATAGACACGTATGCCCTCGGCGATCTGTTCGATGCTTACCGTGGTGGATACGCTTACGTCGCAGGTGGCGGTCTTGTTACCGTCGTCGGTAGCGACCGTGATCTTACAGAACCCACCTTCAAGGCGGTGACGATTCCGTCGGCATCGACCGTGGCGACTGTCTCGTCGCTACTGCTCCAAGAGACGGACTGCATTGTGGCGTTACTCGGCGATACCGTGGCTTTCAAAGGCAGAAGACTCGCCTACGGCGATGCTCTTGGAGGTAACATTCAGTTTCACGCCTGTTACACGTACGTCGGGTACGACCGGAGTATCCGGGGTGGATTCCTTCATCGTGGCGATGATTGCCAAAGGCCTTCCACGTTATCGATCTGTGCGGAGTTGCTCGTGTATGACTTTTCACCGATCTGCAAATTCTCCAGTTCATAGCCCTTAGCCGGTTCAACCTCCACGATCAGCGCTTGGGGCAACAGCGCGGTGCCGCTGTTGATCTCGGTCTGCTCGCCGCTCTCGTCTACGGTGTAGACTTTCAGCGTTCCGTTCTCGGGTTGCTCGAAGGTGATGACAGAGGCGCCGGTGCTCTTCACTGTTACCTTGGCGTTTGTCTCGTTGTTCGAATAGTTCGGATCGTAAGAGGTGAACTCCACCTTGTAGGATTGATCGTCACCTACGCCCGGGATCTTGTTAGGCTCTGCCCATTCAGAAGATACCGGCTACGGTCGTACCGTTTGTTGAAGCTGTTGAAGCCACGCCACCGGAAAGGATGGACGCGCTCAAAGGTTGTCCCTCGGTCAGCTCGGAAGCGGTAAGGGTGAATGATCGTCAATTTAATAATTCATAATCGGCGGAAGATCCGTCAACATTCAGCATATTTCAATACGATCTCATTCTCCGGAAGACCGGTCTCGTTGAACAATTCAGACAATGAGACTACTTGGATCGCACCATCGTAAGACTTTTCAATCAAACGGTTCTTAATGGAAGTGTCTTTAGGGCCTCGAATACCGGAGTATATGTAGCGTCAGCATTCATGGTAACCTCACGCTCGATATTCGTGTCATTGTCTTCTTTCCACTTAACGAACCGTTGGCCTTCCGACGATCGCTTTCAGCGTAAGTTTCGTACCTTTTGCTATCTCTGTGCTTGTTACCTCTAAGCCGCCGTTTGTTACATAGGTATCCTTAGTTGTCAACGTTACGGGCTCAACATCACCTACTGCAATATAGTAATCTACCGGCTCATAGTTGTTCTCGTCTTTCGGGGTGAAACGGATCACGTTCACTTTGTCGTCAGGAGTACCTGTAGCTGCAGCTCTAAGTTTGGATAGAGTGCTTACAGATTTTGGATTCAAAGCTATACCAGCGATATCTTGTGTCAACTCAGCGGTCACATCATTGCCGTTTAACGTAGGAACACTCTTCAGTGCCATACCTGCCTTATTGATCACCAAGGTAGCGGTCGCTTACGGCCTTGTAAGATCATCCTCCGGACGGGTGATGTTTACGGTGTAAGTACCTGCGTCTTGAGGCAAAGTCTCACCTAAGCTTACGCCATTCTTCGAGTAAGTTACCTGAAAGCCCTTGGCGGCGTGTCCACCTTTCACCTTCACTTCGTAGCTACGAGGTTGCTTTGTTGTAGACCAAGGACTGCTGGGCAGTGTTGATCTCCAGCTTAGTCTTCCCTGATATAGTTCGCCGCAATCGTCATCGGGCCGGATACCACCAAGGTATCGCCGTCCTTGATCTCGGAGGAGTTCGCGGTCATGCTCTTGAAGCGGTAGCCGCTGTTGGTCGTAACCGTGGCGACTAGTCTCGTCTGATAGTTTACATCTGAACCGGAGGTGACCGTAGCGTTGTCTCAACCTTCGTCAAAGAGACGGAACCTGCGGTCGGGATATTAGCGGCGGCTGTCACCTTGAATTGAGTCAACCCAAAGTTTACCTTAACATTGGCATCGGCTGTACCTACCGTAAATGTATTGTCCGTAGAGCTATCGGCTGCGTTTTCTACGTTTACGCTGTTCAAGGCATATCCATAATCGGCCTTGCAGATTACTTTCACTATCACTCCGTTCAGCGATAGCCGCACCCGGTGTGATCGGGGCTTTGCTCTTATTATCCAGCAAGGTCACGCTACCATGTCCCGAATTGCTTACGTTCACCATGGGTAGCTGCCGGTTTCTCCTCGAAGGAGGCCTCTATCGTGGCGGCTTGGGCCAAGGTATAGGAACCGGTGTTCACCAAGGCTCCGTTCACCTTCACGGACTTAACCATCATATGCTTCTTGTCAGTTGGCGTGGCGTTGATGGTCAATAAAGTGCCTTGCAAGAGTGCCTCGCCATCCTTCACCTCTACACCGTTGGCGTAAACCTCGAGCGTGCCGTTAGCCGGGGTACCAATATTTACCTTGTGTAAGATAGAGTCGAAGCGGGCTACCAATTCCAGATCCTTCGTCGCGGTTAATGTACGAATGGCGGATGTGTTTCCATCGCTCCAGCCGGCGTATATAGTTCTTGTCGGCGATCGCCTCGGCTGCTAGCTCATAACCCTCGGCGTAGCGATCGTTTGCGGAACGTCCGGTCAACTTGACCGTACCGAAGTTGGCGGCGGTAACCTTCATCGTATAAACAGGGGTAACCTTTACATTAATAAATGTATCTTTTGCGAGATAAAGTATCGGATCATCCGGCATGAACGTGATACTGTATTTTGTCTTCGTCAAGGAAACCGTGTCGTTCGGGTTCGTCCACACGAACGATCCAGTGGTACCCTCGACGGAGCCACCTTGTAATACGGCTATAGACAACGGCTCGCCCTCCTCGATATATCCGGCGTCGGGTAACTTCGAGATACTTACCTCTTTCTTGCTCTCCACTACCAATGTTGCCGTATCGGAGAGGCTGCGATATGTCAAATCCTCCGGACGGGTAAAACGGGCCTTGTAGGAACCGGCTTTCAGTGTGGAAGGCAATTCCTTGATCCAATTCGTACCATTCACTTGATATTCGATCTCGATATCCTTGATATCGCTCGCTACCGTTACTTGCTTGATAGAGCCTTCCATCTGGGTCAGGTTGTTGGCCACGAACTTCACGGTGTCTTTCGAGATGAACACGAAGGTGTAGCCGGCTCCCGCCGTAAGTTCGGAGGTAGTGTACGTGTAAGAGGTCTTACCGTCGGCATACGTCCCCGCTATCTTGGAGATATCCACATCCGAAGAGCCTTGCTTGATAGCCCCCAGCTTATAATTTGAGTTCGACACGATCGAGAAGACGGCGGCTTTGCCATAAGCGATATCGCCACCACTAACCACGTCTTTACCATCCATCTTGGCGGTAACCGTACCATGTTCTCCACCGCATAAACCAAGGCGTTGGCACCGGTTACCGTGAAGGTATTCGAGGAATCCGTCAAGGCGGCGTATTCCATCGTCTCGGACTGATCAAGACAATCTTATAAACGCCTACTTCGGCGGGTAAATCCTTTGTCTCCTTACTATTGACGGCACGATACGTCACGGCTTGTCCGTTCATTTCCGGGGTAAACTTGATTACGGGCAGATTCTGTTTCGCTACCACTTGGTCCTTGGTAGCCGAGGAACCTGTCACCTTAGCGGTCACCTTCATCTTCTCCGTGAACACGACATTTATCGTGGCTGAAGCGGTCAGTTCTCCGGTCGTGTAGGTATAGGAGATCGTATTATCCGTGCTATTGAACTTACCTGTAGGCAGAGTTAGCGGGCTTCCATCGATCTTTATCTCGCTCAACTTGTAGCCGGGCTTGGCGGTAATCGTCAATACGGCGGTTTTGCCATTCACGATATCACCGCCGTTAGCCACGTCCTTGTCGCCCATCTTGGCGGTAACCGTACCTTGTTCCCCCTCTACGCTCCAGCTTAATTTGTTCGCTTGAGAGATCGTGAACTTGTTGCTCTCGTCGGTCAACGCCGCATAGTCCGCGGTCTCCGGACTGGTAGCGACGATCGTATATACGCCGTCAGTGGCAGGGAGCTTATCCATAAGAGTTCCGGAAGCATTCTTGAACTGATACTTCTGGCCGGAAATACTCGGGGTGAAAGTAACAGTTGGCAAATTCTTATCGGCAGCGATCTCATCCCTCGTGGCGGATAGCGGACTGGCCGATACGGAAACGGTCTTCTTTGCGGTGAACTCCACGTTGATAGACATGGCAGTTTTCAAGTTGGCAGTCGTATAAGCCGCATAGGTAGTGACCTTGGTAGTAGCATCGAAAGTACCCTCCGGTAAATTTACCACTTGATTATCTACGGTAAGCTTGCCCAGCACATAGCCGGACTTGGCAGTGATCTTCAACACGGCCGGCTTGTCGTAAGCGATCTCGCCTCCGCTAGTCACCGCCGTCCCGTTCATGGTAGCCGCGACGGTTCCTTGCGTCGCTTCGAAAGTATAAGTCAGCGTATGGGCCGGCAGTATCTCATAATCGAATTTCTTGTCGATGGCGGCTTGCGTGGCCGTCTCTGCCTTGGTTATGAGCACGTTGTACTTTCCTACCGTGACGGGTAAGTCCGTTGTCTCTGTTCCGGTAGCCACGTTCTTATACTTCACTGTATATCCGGTTACATCCTCGGGAGTAAATGCCAGCTTCGGCAAGTTCACCTTCGCTTTCACCTCATCCAGCGTAGCGAAGCAGACATCGTGACCGTCACAGGGTCTTTGCCTTGAATGTCGCCTTTATCTCCGTGGCTTTTGCCAAGGCGGGAGATGTATAGGTGTAAGTAGTCGTATTATCCCCATTAAATGTGCCAGTCGGTAACGTGCCGATAGTGGCCGTATTCATGGTTATATCCGCAAGCACATACCCGGCATTCGCCGTGATCGTAAACTTGGGGGCGGTGTTGTATGCCACCTTTGCGCCACTCGAGATGTCGCTGGTTATCGTTCCGCCCTCACTTGCGCTGTAGTTGAGCGTCACCTTGAACGTCGGTAGATCCGGTGCCGAGCGTAAATCTGAATCCTGTGCGTGTACCTGTATTAACGCCATAAGTGCGAGGAACACGGCTGATATTAGTTTTCTCATGTTATTCTGTTTTTAATCGTTACTTAACTCTTACTAATTGACCGTTTACGGCATAGATACCGGCGGGAACCATGACGCGTTGCCCGTCCGTGGCTATTCCCTTGTAGGCGATACGACCGCTCATCTCCACGATCAGTACCTGTACAGGTTCGGCGGTATGGATCATGATAGCGCCACGATCGGTAGTCACGTAATAACCTTCCACCGGCTCAATTTCCTGCGTGCCCGTTACGATATTGTCGCCGAGGCGCAAGGAACGAAGGGTGCTATACGTTGAGGCATCCGTAAAGATCACGCTCTCGAACGGTTTTAAGGTTTTTTCCGTACATTGAACGAACTCATTGCTTGCGGCATTCAGCTTATATACGTATTGGTTCTTCGTAAGTGTCAACTCATCCGTACCCGTATTGGCGAGATCGTGAAGGTAGCCGTAGTCGGGGCGTCCGGCTCGGTAGCGGCTTTCAGCTCGATAGGATCTGCGGCGGTGGACACGATCGCATACTCACCAGTCGTTGCGGAGAGTAAACCGGCCTGTCGAATTCGTCTGTCTTGTACTCAAACTCCGGAGATGAGCAAGTGCCCTTCAAGGTAGCGTACCATGCGCCGGTATTGGCTTTCGGATCCGCCGTAGGTTGGGTGTATTCTGTTGCCGGTTCTGTCGTGCTCTGTACTTTATAAATTGCTTGGGAAACCAAATGCTTTCCACTCGCTGTCCTTCAAGGGTGTGTTCAGTTGAAGGGTAGTAGCTGTTATATTGTCTGTCGTAGTCGCGGGCGAAGTCGGAACCAAGCGTGCGCCTTCTTCCATCGTCACCTTAGCCAAGGCAAGCGGGGCGGTCACGTTCAGCGTACCCGTATTCTCGATGTAGACATTCCGATTGGCATAGGTAACATCGGCTGTTAGGGTTTGGCCGGCGGTCACGATCAGACGTTTCAGCCACATAGCGACGCCTTTAGATTCAGCGGACATTTGTACCAACCGTTCCCATGAATCATCCGGTACGACCACGATCTTCTCTTGATCATAAAGCTCGGAATAGATCGGGGCTTTCTCGGCGAAAGTAGAGTTAAGCGTCAAAGTGAAGCAAAGCGTAGAATACTCGGGCGTACCTTTATCGATATTGACACCGCCCCAAGCATTACCGCTCGTGTGCATATCGGTAGCGTCCACCTTGGAGTGAACCACTAAGCCTGCAGCCGTATTATCTTTCAACGTAACGAAATCCAGCTTGACAGCCATGGACGTTTGTACGTTCAAACCGTTCCGTTTCGCGTTGCTCGCGGTCAGGTTGGAGATCACTACCTCGCCCCCTTCTGCCGGGGTGATACCTGTAGCGTTCTCGATGGCGATCATGTTCAGATCCGCATTATACGTATGCGCCCAATCAGCGGTACCCGCCTTAATGACCGTCTTGTCCATTCCCGCGCCGTTCAATACCATCGGTTTCGTGATTGTCAACTGGGATGGTAACTCATAGGTACCCTCCACCAACGCGATCTCATCGGCATGGACACTGGCTAAGGCTAATAAGTCGCTAGCGTCGAGAGCGGTAGCGTTTAGGGTGCCTTGTTTTGTGAAGGTCACGCCCTCGGCTATGGAAAGGCCTCCATCCAGATTCCAAGTCTTACCCTCACCTAAAGCGAACTCCGATAAGGTACCGGGAACGGCTGTTCCATCCCGGAAGCTTACCAACGAGGCTTTGGCACCACTCAAATTGATATTCGCTTGATGCAAGCCACGGCTGAACACCATCAGAGGAGTAGCGCTCTTCGAATTGATGAATTCAAAAGAGACCGTCCCGTCTACGGCAGGTGCCGGTCGTCCATTCGTATCGGAATCGGCCCAACCCATGATCGCTCCCAAGGAAGCGTTCATGTTTTCCGGCTCTTGGAACGTACAACCATCGAATTTAAAAGAGGCTGTTCCTACCGCACCTCTGTTGATAGTGGCGAATTCACGATCTTTGATTGCCGTACCATTAATCGAAGTCGGGAACGTACAGCCTGTGACCGTAGCCGTAATCTCATCCGCACGACCATTCGATAACGTGCCATAGAAGGCGGCGATAGTGGCGTTCTGTATCGTGACTGTCGAGACACCGGTATGCGTATATCCGTTTCCTCCACCACAACCGATACCCTCGGCTATCACGCCACCATTCATATTGATCGTGACTGTTTTAACACCATTTACGGATTGATCGAGCGGAGTGTCGATCGTGTTTGTAGTCTTACCGCCATCATCACCTCCGGGATAAAGCTGACTCACCGTTCCCCCTTGAATCTCGATATATACCTCATTCGCTTTCGAGTAACGATATCCACCGCCTACCAACAAATAAGAAACGGTGGCATCTTTCTGGATTTGAATAGAGATCTTGCCGGTAACATCAGCGGGGTATCTGACTTTGTAGAATTTCCACCGCCTAACATTGTTCTCACCGTTCCACTGATCATATTAATAGATGTGGAAGCAACCGTAGACTCTTTAGCTCCACCATATATCTTAGAGGTAGAAGGAACCTTAAACGCTACTGCGGTTTTCCCTTGTTTCGTGATTTTAACAGAATCGGTTGAATAAGCGGTAATCTCGATAGGCGTTCCATTCGCGTATACGTCATAAGAGGTACCTTTCGGCTGTCTTACCGCTGTTATCGCCGAGACAAGCGTACCGTTATTCGTGAAAGTCACGGCAGTATCAATCACTAAGCCGTCATTGAAAGTCCACGTCTTGTCAGCAGACAAAGTGAACTCAGACAGTCCTTCCGGTATTTTCTTTCCATCCACGAAATGTCTCAAGGAGGCTTTCGCTCCGGTCAGCTCTATATTCGCGTTATCCAAGCCACGCCCCACGGAGAAAGTCGGCGTCTCGGTCTTTGAATTAATGAACTTGTAAGACACATTCCCGTTTACGATTGGCTGTGGCTTTCCATTGGTATCCGAATCGGCCCAACCGTCAACCGCACCCAAACCGGCTACAATACTCTCCGGTTCCTCGAACGAGCAGCCATCAAAAGTGAAAGAGATGTTCTTCACTCCTCCGCGGTTGATCGAAGCCAACTCACGGTACTGGATATCCGAGCCATTGTATTGTTTCTTAAATGTGGTATTTGTCATGTTAACCGTTATATCATCGGCATAACCATTAGATAAGGTTCCGTAGATCGCACCTAACTCGGAATCGGTAACCGTAACAACAGACGTACCCGTATGTGTATATCCCTGTCCACCGCCGGTACCAAGACCTTCCGGTATGGTACATTTCGAGAGGGTCATATTTACGTTTTTTACGCCATTGACGGATGCGTCAACATCGGTGGTCAGCGTATTAGTTGTCTGCCCTTGATCATAGCCTCCAGCATAGATTGCCATGATCGTGGCTTGATCAGCCTTGATATTCACGGTATTGGTCTTTGCGTAATAACGACCACCACCCAACAATAGGTTGCTGACAACCGCACCTTTATTTCAATACTGACAGCATCGCACATCCGCGCTCACGGGAGTGTAATACGATCCGTCACTATTTTATAGCTATATTTATCCGTGACAGCTTGGTCGTTTTGCCTGTACCCGCATTGCCGACAAACATGCCACCACCAAATATAGACCGGATACTACCGCTTTCCAACGTGATCGAAGCAGAAGTCACGGCTTTACCTAGGCTACCGCCAAAGACACCGAACTTGCCGGGCTCAAACTGCAAGGTATCCGGAGTCCCGCCATCGGTCTCTATTGTTTCCACGATCATACGACCGCTGGCTTGATTCAAATAAACACGAACCGGATTACCGTTTGCGAAGCAAGAAGGAATGCTTTCTAGAGCCGGGTTTGAAGGTGTCTGCGGCAAAATCATTTTGCAGAGCTTACCACCGGATGAATACACCAATGTGTCCACATCCTGTCCCCAGCCACTGCTTGTCGCCGTCAAAGCGAGCGCAACAAATAGAGTAATTTGTGTCTCATAAACATGAATTTAAGTGTTAATAATGTATTAAAATGAATGGTATAGGACCTTTCCGACACCACCCGCTGATGTCTCGAGATATCACCCGCTGATGTCCACAGAGGCACCGGCTGATGTCGGAGATCACCCGGTGGTGTTGGAAGGGATCACCGGGTGATGCCGGAGGGCCGCCCTTTAGATCTCATCCGGACTCTCCGAGTCGCCGCCTTCGCTACTAGAGTCGTTGACGGGCTTGATCCGTTCGTAGGTCACTTTCGCCCGCATGTCTTGTAGGATCTTGCCGGGAGTATAGACCAGACTCGGCTTCTTCATCATGACCGAGGCGGCGAATTCCTTTTCCGTTACGCTACCCTTACTGCCGACCGCAAGACGCATGCTGCCGAACTCGCCCAGCTGGACGTTGCGGCCCTCTTTCAGGTGACGGGCCAAGATACGCGGCAAACGGTCGAAACAGCTTTTCACGTCGGCACTCGTCAAGGCGGTCTCCTCGGCTATGCTCTCGCAGAGTTCGTCGAAGCTGACGTTTCCGTTGGATAGCATTTGTGCGAAATATTTCTTCGCGTCTTTAGCAGCCCCTTTGGAGAAGTCGGGACGTTGAACTAATTTGTATTTTACACTCATAAGTATTTATGTATTGGTGAACTTGTTTTCACTGAATAGTACTAGCAAGTAATTATCCCCTTGACCTAACGACCTTTACTCTGTGGCGATCAATCTCTCTTCCCTATATCCCTCATCATTGGTTGGTGCTCCGCAGCGTAATAGTTATGGTTATCAAATAAAAACGACTAGTTTAAACCAACGTTTGGATCTTGCGTTTTTAGGACTTGGAACACCATATATCTCCTTGCGTTAAATAGTTGGTTTATAAGAAAATAATCAAAGTGTACCGCTATTTGAAAATAAAGCCTTAAATTTACGACGAATTTAAACGTTGGTTTAGAATAGCCGTTTTTAGCATATGATATAATGTATGTATGTACATTAGTAAGTATTAAAATAGTGGACAATAGGTAATTGTAATATGGGTAAATAATAAAAATCACAGTATCAGATATCAATCTTTTGCATTTCGTCCGAAATGACATATCTTTACGACACCGCCCGCTATTGGGCCGTAACTTAAAACCTATCAACTATGGATAAAAAGGAGTTCAACGCAGATGAAGAATTAAAGACCGATACATACGTTTCGATTGGGCGATCAGAGACTGCTCCGGCAAAAGCCAACTTCGGTGAGTACAAACTGAATAAAATACCAATGTATTCAATCCACTGCCAAATACGACCCAACTCGATATATTCGTAACCTTGGTGTCCTAGAAGGAAATTCCACGCTGCTGGAATTTGATGTGCTACGCCTAAAATATGGCTACCAGCGAAGGAACCTACTACAAGAACTACAAGAGCCCAGAATAAGATGTCCACAAGCTTTTGATATTTGGATCTTTTACCACCATTAATGATTGGTGCTAAGAATAGACCAGCACTCAAGAATGCCATAGCAATCCAGAACAAAGATGCCTGAATATGCCATGTACGCGCAATAGAATAAGGGAAATATTGCGCTAATGGAATACCATAGAACGCTTGACCTTCTACAGTATAGTGGGCAATAATCCCACCCATTCCCAATTGGAATAAGAACAATGCTAGGATTGTAAACAAATATTTACCTAATGCACGTTGAGATGGTGTTAATGTGATGCGCTAATTGGATGCTGTTAGCGGAACCAATGCATGCTCATCATCCCAAAGGCCATAACCATACAACTACACCAATGCCACATAATAAGATAATAACACTCACAACAGACCATGCGATACTTTCAGGTGTAGGATTATGATCCAACAAAGGTTCATGTGGCCAGTTGTTTGTATACGTTGCATCTGTACCAGGACGTTGCGTAGATGCCATCCAAGTAGTCCAGAAGAAGAAGCGTGCCATATCAATGCGATCTTGTAACTCAGGTAATGTATTATCCTTCATCGCAAAATGATCACGAGTCAATGTTAAATCAGGATTATCTCCGTACAACTCAACAAAATAACGACCAGTTAAATTCATTTGCCGTAATTCGTTCTGGAGATAAGACAACAGTTCCATCTTCACGGACTGCACTACCTAAATACTCTTTTTTCACAACTTCTTTAATAGCTGCTTGTTGTGCAGGTACCAATTGGTCATAAAGAACCCCAAAAGCCTCTTGAGATTTAATATCCAACATCACGGATACTTCTTTATGGCAATCTGCTGTCCAGTCAGGCGCTTGATATGCGCCATGACCTAAAACGGTCCCTACCGATTGACCACCAGTAGATTGCCATGCCGATTGACCATGTAAAATATCTTCCTTAGTGAACAAGACCTGTCCATCTTGAGATACATACGCAGTCGGCACTGGCGGTGCTTGATGATACATCAGTACCTAGATAACCAAGAATAGAAAAACCAATAATAAGAACGGCTACTACGGCTATCCAATACTTTTTGTATTCACCCATCACATTACCTCCTTTTCTATAAAAAACACAAAAGGAGAGCCTTTGCTCTCCTTGAGATTATAGTAGCACTATTAGTAGAATGATTCTGTATCTTTGGTTACATATACAATAAACAATATATAAATTAATACAAAAATAGGACCCCAATTGGGGTCCTATTTACTACAAAGATTATGAATTAACCTTCGATTGCTGTTACTACGCCAGCGCCTACTGTGTGGCCACCTTCGCGAATCGCGAAACGAAGACCTTCTTCAATAGCGATTGGTGTAATCAATTCGATGTTCATTGTTACGTTATCGCCAGGCATACACATTTCTACACCTTCAGGAAGGTTTACAACACCTGTTACGTCTGTTGTACGGAAGTAGAATTGTGGACGGTAGTTGGAGAAGAATGGAGTATGACGGCCACCTTCTTCTTTAGTCAATACGTAAACTTCTGCTTTGAATTTTGTGTGTGGTTTGATGGAACCTGGTTTAGCCAATACTTGACCACGTTCGATGTCTTTACGGTCAACACCACGAAGCAATGCACCTACGTTGTCACCTGCTACTGCAGAATCCAACACTTTACGGAACATTTCAAGACCTGTTACTACGTATTGTTCAGCTTTTTCTTTCAAGCCTACTACTTCAACAGTATCACCAACGTTTACTTGACCACGTTCAACACGGCCAGTTGCTACTGTACCACGACCAGTGATTGTGAAAACGTCCTCTACAGGCATCAAGAAATGGTTTATCAGTGTCACGAACTGGTGTTGGGATGTAGGAGTCTACAGCGTCCATCAAGTCGTCAATTTTAGCTACATATTGAGCATCGCCTTCCAAAGCTTTCAACGCGGAACCTACAACGATAGGTACTTCGTCGCCAGGGAATTCGTAGGAAGGAAAGAAGTTCACGAACTTCCATTTCTACTAATTCGATCAATTCTTCATCGTCAACCATGTCAGCTTTGTTCAAGAATACTACGATTGCAGGAACACCAACTTGGCGAGCCAACAAGATGTGTTCGCGAGTTTGAGGCATAGGGCCGTCAGCTGCGGATACAACCAAGATAGCGCCGTCCATTTGAGCCGCACCAGTAATCATGTTTTTAACATAGTCAGCATGGCCTGGGCAGTCAACGTGTGCATAGTGACGGTTAGCAGTTTCATACTCAACGTGTGCAGTGTTGATTGTGATACCGCGTTCGCGTTCTTCTGGAGCTTTATCGATCATGCTGTAATCTTGGAAGTCAGCTTGGCCTTTTTCAGCCAATACCTTTGTGATTGCAGCAGTCAAAGTAGTTTTACCATGGTCAACGTGACCGATTGTACCGATGTTAACATGCGGTTTCGTACGTTCAAATTTTTCTTTTGCCATTAGGATTATATCCTCCTTCACAAAAACAAATTACATTCTAGTATTAATATAATATATTAACCCTAATTTATCAATGGAATATAACATTCCCCTACAAATTATTATACCATATATACAAATGCACAAAAAAGTCGACAGATACGAGTCACATTGAAATCAGGATTAAATTATGGGTAGAAATAAAAAAATCCTCACCAACGTGAGGTTTAATGGTGGCGGCACACGGACTTGAACCGCGGACACACCGGGTATGAACCGATTGCTCTAGCCAACTGAGCTATGCCGCCATGTATGGAGCTAGTGACCGGGATTGAACCGGTGACCTTATCCTTACCAAGGATACGCTCTGCCGACTGAGCTACACCAGCACAATGAACGATCATTTCACTGTGAATTTTTGTGGTTGCGGGGACAGGACTTGAACCTGCGACCTTCGGGTTATGAGCCCGACGAGCTACCAACTGCTCCACCCCGCTATAGATGGTGGAGGGAGAAGGATTCGAACCTTCGAAGTCGAAGACGGCAGATTTACAGTCTGCTCCCTTTGGCCGCTCGGGAATCCCTCCAAAAATAAAATGGAGCTGGCGATAGGAATTGAACCCACAACCTGCTGATTACAAGTCAGCTGCTCTACCTATTGAGCTACGCCAGCATCATTACGACAAGATGAATTGTATCATCTGCCACACTAAGTGTCAAGAACTATTTAAAAACTTTTTTGAAGTTTTTCGTTCACTGCGGTCACCCTTAGTGCTTAATCATAATAACATGAAACGATACCCTATGCAAGTATTTTGTCAAAAAAAATTTACATTTCATTAAACCCACATAAAATACAGTAATTTCAAGTTTTTATGGAGTAGTTATTAAAAAAGCAACCAAAAAAGGAGATAGTAATCTATCTCCTTTTGATACATTTATAGTTTTCCCTATATTCAACCAATATGTTCAATTTTATAGTTAGTCGATTGCAATAACATGATCTGGATGTGCAATACTAACTACAGCATGTTTAGGATTATTGTTATGTTCTAAGTACAACTGGTCCCCTTCAATATGTCCACGCCAGCCAACGACAATAGGATACTTCTTACTAATAGTTTTTAACAACTCAAATGGTTTTAGATTTAAGATAGGTGCAAAGAATACATTAATGCCATCTAGCAAGACTACTTCAGTATCACTACGGCTAAGAGCACGGCAAATAACTTCTTCCGCTAATTGAGGCCGTTCATCACGAGGCACAAGTAGGAATTCTTCTTCGATGAGTTGCTTAGCTTCCAAGTATTTCCAGCCCTTCTGCTCAGACAATTCACGAATTAGCAAACTTTTACCAGAACCTGGACCACCAACGATAAACAATATACGTTCATCATCACCTTGAATTCTTTTCCCAACGTTCTTTTACATCTTGTACAGTAACCATACCCTTTGCCTCCTCGCTGTGACCTATCCTATTTTACCGGACGGTCAGATAACATAACGGATTTGATATATTGGTTTTTTTATCATCTAGGGCAAACTGTAAATAAGAATTGCTTGCCGCTGGATTTTTATATTCATATACAGTAGACGTGCCCGAATTCGTTGTAGATTCAACGATACGAGTTGGCATACCGTACACAAAGAGCAATAAATATTTGGTATCACCCATCGCGATACCACGACGTGTAGGCGTATAAACATTTAATAATACGCGATTGATGAGGTTCTTTTTATCTACACTTACGCCGTATTCATTATAGCCAATGAACGCAGAGCCGAAGAGCATGCCCTGATGTTTCCAGTCATTATTAGAATCGTTGATGAAGTGATCATTTAGCTGTAAGCCACGCAATACGAAGTCATCAGCAGTCAATTTGCCCGCTTCGAAATCATATACCGGTGCTTTTGGTAAACCAAATCTAGGCCATACTTGTCCACTAATAATATCTACAGCCTCTATATTGCTTTGTTTAATAGTAAAAGCAATATATTCTTTTTGTTGACCAAGCATAGATTGTTGCTGACTATTACTATTTGTATTCTCTACAGGACTCTTAAAATCCTTTTTTTGTGGCCATGAATTTTCAGAATGACCTTCATAAAGGAAAATATATGTCTCATTTTTTCTGATCACGCCACATCGCATTAGGACTGCCATAAGCAAATATCAATTCCATACGTGTGCTACCAGGGCCAATATCACGTACAGTATTGACGCCTTTTTTCGTACTATGAATATTTGTAATAGTATTTGGTTCAAAGAAATACGTCGCCCCTTGACCACGCAATGGATCATTTACCAAGCGCTCTACAGAAGGACCTGTATATACAGTTACGGCAAGATCTTTCATATGATAGGTAGTAAAGTTATCTCGCACTTCTGTCTTGTCTACATCTTTAGGCACGACAAATTTGTCGCCCAAGCGGTAGGTAGCAATAGCATAATCATCTTCAGAACCTAAGGATGGCAAATCATTAGCGGTATAGGACTTACCAATATCTGCTAAATTATTTTGAGTAATGCTCGGCAACGGCCCTTCATTTTCACTAGCCGCTTGCCAGAACTGTATAGAGTCACCAAATTCAGTGACTGCCATTTGTTCCGCCAACCACCCTGTTTTAGTGCGCTCATTTTTAGTCGTTGCTTCAGGTTTAACCGACTTTTATGGGCGCATTATCAAGATAGGCTAAGCTATCGGCTTCGCCAGATGCCTCTCCGCCGCCTTGACCAATTGTAGCATCTTGTGCCGCCTCGTTCGTTTCATCAGTGCTTTCTATTGCAAAAGGATTAACTGTAGAAATTGCAGGCTCCTCTGCATAACTGATTGTAGTAGCAGATAAGCCCACAAGGAGGGCCGCTACAATACGGCTCTTCATAGAATAGTTCATCGATTATTCTCCAATTGTGCACGCAACCATGTCAGCCAAGGTTCAAGACCATTATGGGCCGTGCAACTTACTTCAAATATCTCTCCATTAGGATTTAAATTACGAATATCTTGTATAGCCTGTTCCTTTTTGAAAGGCACATATGGCAATAAATCAATCTTGTTAATAAGGATGGCCTTAGACTCTTTAAAGATTAACGGATATTTAAGGGGTTTATCTTCCACCTTCAGTAACAGATAAAACTGTTACTTTCATACTTTCACCAATCTCAAATTCCGCAGGGCACACTAAATTGCCTACATTTTCAATAATAATCATATCGAGGTCATCAAGATTCAGATCACCTAAGGCATCTTGAATCATCTGTGCATCGAGATGACAACCACCCACTGTATTAATTTGGATAACAGGCACGCCTAAGGCATGAATCCGTTCCGCATCCTTAGCAGTAAATAAATCACCTTCAATAACAGCAAGGCGGTAATCTTTTTTCAAATCATGTAAAGTTGCCTCCAATAGAGATGTTTTACCAGCCCCTGGAGAACCTAACAGATTAAATACAAAATATATTTTTTTCCTTAAACAACTGTTGCAAGGACGTTGCAATGGCATCATTTTTTGCCAGTACATTGGTTTTAACTTGAACTTGCATGCCTAACCTTTCTATCAATCGATATCCATGGAGGTCACTTGTAATTCGCGGCCCCCGATGGTTTGTACGAAATGACTGTCACAATGAGGACAGATAAACTTATAATTTTCTACAGGAAATGTTTTATCACAATCCAAGCACTTTCCTTCAATAGGAATCGTATTAATTTCTATACGCGAACCTTCTGCTGCAGTCCCCTTTGTAACGGCTTCCCAGCAAAATAGGAGAGAATCTGGCTCTACTCCACTCATAAGGCCCAAATCGAGTTGAACGGAATGAATCACAGATGCATCGTGTTGGCGCAATGTATCGAGGGCTACATCAAGTATACCTTCTGCTATAGACATCTCATGCATGGTATGCCTCATATACAGCTTCAAGCATCATAGTAGTCGTTACAGAGCCTACACCACCAGGCACTGGAGTAATTGCAGACGCAATATCTTTTACCGCTTCATAATCAACATCGCCTACCGTCTTACCTTCTAGTTCATTAATGCCTACATCGATAACAACAGCACCTGGCTTAATCATATCTGCTGTAATCATATGAGCACGACCAGCTGCAGCAATGACGATATCGCCACGTTTTACTTGTTCTGCCAAATCAGGGGTTCTAGAATGGCACATTGTAACCGTACCATGTGCACCAAGGTGTCATAAGAGCTACAGGCTTACCAATAACTTGGCTACGACCGATTACTACCACATGTTTCCCCTCTACAGGAATATCGTAGTGATTCAAAATTGCCATGCACGCCTTGGCAGTACAAGGGGCAAAACCCCCTTTGCCGGCAGTTACAAGACCAATATTATACGTAGTTAGACCATCGATATCTTTTTTAGGATCTAGCATATCGATAAGAGCCTCTGTATCAATGTGTTTAGGCATCGGCATTAACGGTAAAATCCCATGAACTGCTGCATCATTATTTAATTCTTGCAATGCTGTAACTACTTCATCCTGTGTAGCCGTTTCAGGTAATTGTTTTAACACAAAGCCATAGCCAAAGTTCTTAGCTGTCTTTTCCATAAATGTAGCATACATATGAGCCCCATGGTCTTCACCAACGAGTAATACTGCCATAGTAATTACAGAGTCCCCAACTGCTGCAACTTTTTCTTGTAAAATCGCCTTGTGAGCATCTGCTACCGCTTTACCGCGTAATTCGATCATGTGTATCTCCATTCATTCAAACTATCTATAAAATAAGGTGCCTCCGGAGAGGCACCTAAGTCTCTTATTCTATTATATAACGAACTGTCTATAATTTCTAATTATGACCGAATTCGTTTTATCTACGGAAATGAACAGTAATTGCTGTACCAGCCTGAACAGTTGTACCGCTACTTTCATCTTGAGATGTAGCCGTACCAGTTCCATCCGGTTTAAAGGCAAGTCCCGCCTTATGTAACCAATCACGTACTTCACCATAGGTAAAACCAGTAAAGTTAGGCAATGTAACAGAACCATCACTTCCCGGTTTTGGTTCAGGTAATGTATTAGCAGCTTTAACAGCTACTGGTGTACTTTCTTTAACATACGGACTCATTTGGTAATACCGTACAAGTTGAGATACGATGTCCTTAAATACAGGGGCTACAATTTGACTACCATAATAAGAACCCTTTTGTGGGTCATCAATAACGACAAGAACTACAAATTTTGGATCCTCTACAGGGCCAAAGCCAATAAAGGACGCAATGTATTGTCCGTCGAGATAACCGCCATGTTTGGTATCTAGTTTTTGCGCCGTACCAGTTTTACCGCCGAAGTGATAACCTTCTACCATCGCTTTTGTACCGCCACCTTCGGATACTTCTTTTTCTAGAATATCTACAATGGTTTTAACTGTTTCCTCCGGAACTGGTTGTCCCACAACAGATGTTTCAGTCGTACTTGTTACATCGCCTTGAGAGTTACTATAAGACTTGATGATATGTGGTTTCATCATAGCCCCACCATTAGAAAGTGCACCAAAGGCGCGAACCATTTGTAATGGTGTAACCGCAATACCTTGACCGATAGACATAGTAGCAACGTCTAGCTTACTCATATCCTCTGGATTATACAAGATACCTGCTCCTTCACCAGGCAATTCAATACCTGTTTCAGAACCAAAGCCATAATCACGTATATATTTCGAGAGAATATCTGCGCCTGTTAATGTACCAATTTCAGCCATACCAGTATTAATAGAGTACTTCAAAATATCTAGCAAACGAACAGGACCATATCCCTCGCCATTCCAGTTTCTAATGATATGTCCATTGGCAGCGAAGGCACCTTTATCGTTATACACAGTGTCTAACTTCCACTTGCCTGCTGCAAGAGCTGCAGATGCAATGATAGGTTTGAATGTAGAGCCTGGTTCATATAAATTGGTAACCGCAATATTTTTGAAAGCCTCTTCCCCACTTTGGTTATAATTGTTAGGATCATAACTTGGACGATTTGCCATCGCAAGAATTTCACCAGTCTTTGGATCCATAACGATAACGCTGGCATGCTTAGCTCCTGTATCAACCATCGCCTTATCAAGAGCGCGTTCTGCAATAAATTGAATTGTTGCATCGATGGTTAAGGTTACGCTTTTACCCTTATCTGGTAAAAATTTAGATAATACGGAACCAAAGATGGCATTCCCTTTATTATCAGTAGCTACAATTTCTTGTTGTACGCCCCCCTTTAATTCGTCATCAAGAACCATTTCTAGCCCATCAAGGCCTTTATCATCGGTACCGACAAAGCCTAATACTTGTGCCGCTAAGACACCATTTGGATAATAGCGCTTAGATTCTTCAACGAAATTGAGGCCTGCAATATTGTTATCCTTAATAACTTGTTGTACCGCTTTTGATTTGTCTGCATCCATCATACGATTCAACCAGACAAAGGCGGTATCCTCTTGCAAAGCTTTTACAATATTCTCTTTTGACATCGTTACGTACGGTGAAATGAGTTCCGCAATCTCTTGAGGAGACTGTTTAATCATCTTAGGATCCGCATATAAAGATTTTGTAACTACACTCATCGCCAAAGGCTTGCCATTACGGTCATAGATTGTACCGCGCGGCGATTGTAATTTTCTATCTACTTGAACTTGTAATAAGTTTTTCTTCTCTAGGTCAAAGGTATCAAAGACCTGTAACTGTGCTAAACGTCCGATAAGGACGAAGGCAACGGTCATGAGTATGGCAAGGCACCACGTAGTGCGACTCCAATCACTCATGCGTAATAACGCTTTATTTAATAACTTCATCATTTCTCCACTGGACGGCGTAACTTATGGTCTAATGCATCATATAATGCATCTGGTTCATTGGGAATCACCCCATTTTGTACCTGACCTAATAAATACTGCAATCCTTCCCCCACTTTTGTTTTCCCCTGCGAGCTTAATCACTCGTTCGTCATAATTTAAGTCCTTGGTATGTACAGGCATCTCTAGGCTAAGATCTGCCATACATTCACCAAAGGCTAAGGTACCATCAGTCGCTGCATAAGGCTTCCCACAGCCTAACACATCGGCAGCACAAACCTTAGCTAACTGCTCCCATGCAGTTCGCATAATTTGACTATCTCGAAACTCACCGCTGCGAGCCTCTTTACGAATCCACTTCTTCTCATTAGCTTCCCCATTTTGTACAAAATAGTGAAAGCGCATATGATTTTTTACAATCCAAGCTACACGGCGCACAAAAGCCTTAGGGTAACCTAAACGAGTAAGCAAGGTTTCTGTCATTTCAGCACCTAATGTATCATGGCCACGATCCGTTAAACGTCCGTTAATAACAGCTCGTACCGCCGGCATACCCTTTGCTACATCGTGTAACAGTGCACCCCAACGTAATATTAAATCTGGTTCTGTATGAGATACAACAGCTAATGTATGATACCAACCATCGAATTCGTGAAAGTCTTTTTCTTGTGGTAAATTCACAAGATGGTATAGCTCTGGTAAAATAGGCACTTCACGAGCGACGCCATTTTCTACAGCGCGACAAGAGCACTCAGCTAAGTGAGATTGTACTAATACATCAAGGCCCTTAGCCACAGCGGGCTCTAACAGGAGTCGGTCCAGTTCACTACGAACTCTCTCGAGCGATAACCCAGGCACACGATAAAATGCCTTTGGCATAGCTTCTAATAAGTCTTCGGTAGGTAAGAAATCTAGCTTTGCCACAAAGCGGCAGGCTCTAAATAATCGCAATGCGTCTTCTTCGAAGCGTTGCTGTGCATTGCCAATGGTTCGCAACGTCTTATGCTTGATATCTCGACGTCCCCCTACTAGGTCTATGACCTCACCAAAACGATTCATCGCCATGCCATTGACCGTAAAGTCACGACGCAACACGTCTTCCTCCAAGGTATCGGCATAAGTGATTTCTTCTGGTCGATGACTATCCGCTCCATATCGTTCAGTGCGATACGTTGCAATTTCATATTGCTTTCCTTCTAGTGTAGCTACTACTACACCAAAAGATTTTCCTACTAAGTCTGTCGTTTCAATATCTTGACCGCGTAGGACTTCAATTACCGTATCAGAACGTGCAGACGTCACAATATCAAAGTCATGTGGCTTTTGATGCATCAAAATATCGCGCACTGCTCCGCCTATGATATAAGCTTCATGGCCGGCTTCTTCTAATACAGTCAATATTCGATTTGCCTGTTCCATCATGCACACTCCTTTCCGAACTAGTCTAACCTTTATTTTACTACAAATGAAAGCATGAAAAAAGTGCAATCCTTATAAGGATTGCACTCGTTCTGCAATAGCTGTACCTGTCGGTGTCACCGCAAGACCCCCATCACTTGTTTCACGCAATGCTGCCGGCATAGCACGGCCTATATTATTCATCGCTTCGATAACTTCATCTGGTGGAATTTGGCTTTCAATATTCATCAACGCCATTTCAGATGCAGTAATAGCATGAACTGCATAGAAACCATTACGTTTAACGCACGGCACCTCTACGAGCCCTGCTACCGGATCACAAGGCAAGGCCCAATAGATTTTTCATGCACAATGCAATGGCATGACCTACTTGACGTGGCGTACCGCCCATCATTTCTACAATGGCTCCTGCAGCCATACACGCAGCCGTACCAATTTCCGCTTGGCAACCACCTACAGCACCGGCAACGCAAGCGCGATTAGCCACTACATTACCAATACCGGAAGCGGCTAAGAAACCTTTCACTACAGTAGATTTATCTAGTTGATAGTAATCAGCCACTGCTTTCACAGCACCAGGCATAACACCACAAGACCCCGCTGTTGGACAGGCAACGATGCGAAACATTTTTGGCATTTGCCTCGTTTACAGCAATAGCATAAGTCATTGCCTTATACGCAATTTCGCTCATAAACCGAGGAGATTGCCCATTAAGCTGTGCCGCTTGACCACCGGACATACCAGACGCCGTTTTATCAGTATATGAAATACCATCTTGGATAGACATTTCAAAAATATCTAAGCGATGCTCAATTTCCCGTATAACCGCCTCTTCATTGCGGTCATAATTTTCTAATTCATAACGCAGCACTACATCGCCAAAGGAAATATTATTTTCCTCAGCTAGGCGAATAATATCTGCAATTGTATCATATGCATAACTCATCATTCACCCTCCTATAACGCTTCAAAGGTCATCACGTCCTGGATGCCTGGAAACTCGCGCATAAACTGAACTGTAATAGGATTTACCACCGTATCTGTAGTAATAACCATGACTGCATCCTTATGCTTGCCCTTACGGAATACGCGCATCGTAGCGATGTTAATATCGGACTCGCTCAATGCTTGGCTAACAAGAGAAATCGCACCAGGGCGATCCTCGTGGAACACAACGAGCGTGAACTCATCACCGGTGATAGACATATCATTTCCATCTACTTCGGTAATCATAATCTGACCACCGCCGAGAGAGCGACCAATAACAGTCATATGACGATTATGGTCATCATACATATCAAAACGCACCACATTCGGATGCCCTACATCTAAGAGGAGACTCGATGAAAGTATACTCCATCCCCTCTTTTCGGTGCTAAATCATGAGCGATGCGAATATTTGTATCATCCTCTTTATAACCTAACAAGCCGCCTACCAATCAAAGCACGATCCTGTACCATGCCCTTTATAGGTCTTCGCAAAAGAACCATATAAAGTTAAATCTACCTTTTTAGGAGTGGATCGGAAAATACACCGCGCCATCTTGCCTAGTCGCGCAGCACCCGCTGTATGCGAACTAGACGGACCAATCATAATAGGCCCTATAATATCAAAAATACTATTCATACATGCCTCTATATACACATAAACCATGTGAGAAAATTCCTATTTCACCTATAGTATAACAATCAACATTGACCAATGTCTATATGCACATTAGAGGCATATTTGTTTGTATAGGAAGGACTGTACTTATACGGCAATCTACCCCTCAACACACTATTTTTGTAAAAGCTATCATAGGAAATAGTATATTGATGGGACTTATTTTCTACTAATGTTTTACAAATGGGCACAACCTATTGAGAGCCGACTTACGCGTCGTATGGAGGCATGAGATAGGTGGTGCCCATTAGTAACCTAGTTGTCGTAATAATATCGGGCCCCATCAATATACAACCACTAACAGATAGCTTTCACAAAATAGTAAAAAACGCACCTTAGAAACCTAAGGTGCGTTATTTATAACAACAGTCCTAAATCATAAAAGAGAGGGTAGGACTGTGGTTAACAGATGAATGATCCGATTAGCCCAAGATAGCTTTCAAGTCAGCTTCTGGAGTTGTAATTGGATGTAATTGGAATTTCTCTACCAAAATGTTCAATACATTGCTGGAAAATTTAGGCAAGGAAGGTCCGATGTAAATGTTACGGATCCAATGCCAACAATGTTAACAAGATACATACCGCTTTTTGTTCGTACCAGGACAATACCAATGTCAATGGCAAGTCGTTTACATCACATTCAAAGGCACCAGCTAAAGCTACTGCTACTTGAATAGCGGAGTAAGCATCGTTACATTGACCCATATCAAGGATACGAGGGATACCACCGATTTCGCCGATGTTAAGGTCGTTAAAACGGAATTTACCACAAGCCAATGTCAATACTACTGTATCTTCTGGAGTTTGTTTTACGAAGTCTGTGTAGTAGTTACGGCCTACTTTAGCACCGTCACAACCACCTACCAAGAAGAAGTGTTTGATTGCGCCAGCTTTTACAGCATCAATTACTTTATCAGCAATACCCAATACTGTGCCATGACCGAAACCAGTAGTTACTTCATGACCACCGTTGATGCCAGTGAATTCTTGAGCTTCTTTGTAGCCGCCCAATTCGATAGCACGGATTGATAACTGCGGAGAAGTCTTTTGTACCATCTTCATTTTCTTCGATATGTGCACAACCATCGAAACCTACCATATCTGTAGTGAAGATATTTTCTTTGTAGTTTTCTTTTGGTGGCATAATGCAGTTTGTAGTGAACAAGAATGCGCCAGGAACATCAACAAATTCTTTTTGTTGGTTTTGCCATGCTGTACCGAAGTTACCTTTCAATTGAGGATGTTTTCTTCAATTCAGGATAAGCGTGGCAAGGCAACATTTCACCATGAGTATAGATATTTACACCTTTACCATCAGTTTGGATCAATAATTGTTTCAAGTCATGAAGGTCATGACCAGTTACAACGATGAAAGGACCTGGTTCTACAGTCAAAGGAACTGTAGTTGGTACAGGTGTACCATATGTTTCAGTATTAGCTTTGTCAAGAACAGCCATACATTTCAAGTTAACTTGGCCAAATTCCATCAAAAGATCAAGCCATTCTTCAGCGCTGTGATCTTTAGCGAATTCTACCATGCCTTTAACGAACCAAGCGTCAACATCAGCATCGTGGAAGCCAAGGCGAGCAGCATGCCATGCGTACGCAGCCATACCACGCATACCTAACAATAATGTGGAGCGAAGGGATACGATGTCTTCTTCACCTTTCCACAATTGTTCCCAATCAAAGTTTTGTTGAGCGCTGTCCACTTGTGCATGGTAAGCATTTACTTCGTCAATGAACGCTTGAACGCGGTCTTCAGAGAAGTTAACGTTTGTTACACACATGAATAAACCGCGCATAATATAATCGATACCTTCTTTAGTATGACCCTTTACGTCTAAAGCGCGAGCCAAGCCAACTAAAGCAGCAGTTAATTCGTCTTGTAAGTTTGCAACTGGTGCAGTTTTACCACATACACCTTGTACTGTACAACCACCTGGTGCTGCAGATTGTTCGCATTGATAACAGAACATGCTCATTTGAAAATCCTCCTTTGCGAGACTTCCTCGCAGTCAAGCTAGATAATATAAAACCTATACATTACACTGATGTTTTATCAGTTGTCTGTTCGATTACATTTGAAAGTATAACGTAAAGATGATACAATTTCTGTAGCTTGAGCAACAAATAAAAACTTTTTTCAAAAAATTTTCCTGACTCCCCTTATGGAACAGGTAGACCATTCGGTCTTATACTTTCTATTATACAATAATCATTTTTAATTGCTATAGACTTTATCACACCGGAGGTACTTATGAAGCAAATACTTTCTGAAGATATTATCAATCAATATATGCCTACCCTCGTAAATTGCCCGCTATTCAACAAACTTGGAGAAAATGAATTGCGTGGCTATTTACACAATGCTAAAGTAATTGTTCATAGCTACAAGAAAAATGACTTCATCGCCCTCTCGGGTGATCCAATGGATGGCATTGGCGTTATTTTAGAAGGCAGTGCTCTTTTAACTCGAGAAAATATAATGGGCCAACGTGTTATCATGGCCAATCTAGAGCAATCCGATATATTCGGCGAAGCATTACTATTCAGTAAGCAACCTTTATGGCCTGCTACGATTAAAGCAACAAAGGCTACAAAAATTATGTTCATACCACTTGAAACGTTCATCGAAACATTGCCAGAATGCCATCAATGTCAAACGACAATCTTATCTAATCTATTAGAAGACTTATCGGAAAAAGCAATTCTCTTAACGAGAAAAGTACATTATCTTACATTAAAAGGGATGCGCGAAAAGATTTTTGCGTACTTAACAGATATTTATAAACGCCAACACTCTAAAACAATCCAATTGCCGCACAACCGTGAGCAAATGGCCGAGGTGCTCAACGTATCTCGCACAGCGCTTAGCCGTGAACTAGGCCGTTTACGTGATGAAGGCATTATCGACATTACAGGTCGTACCGTAAAACTACTAAATATTGAAGAAATTGAAGAATTTGGTTTTAATAACTTTTAGTACCATCTAATCAGTTCTACAAAACACAAAAGGTCTCCCTACATCTTAGGGAGACCTTTTTATTACATATTACCTATTGTAAAGCTATGTTGCTTAGAACCAATGAGATAAATCAAACTCTTCACCAATCGTTGCTTTCACATGAGCTCGGCCTAAGTAAAGACCTAGCAAGGTCAAGCTAATTTTAGACATCGGCGTTGTTATCAAAGACATCAGCTAAGTCCAAATAGAACCGGTGAAATATCATCCATAATATCACGCGCCTCTTGTCCTCTGAAAGCAGTTGGTTTGCTCTTCATGAGTGCCAAAAGATCTCGTTGAACCATGGAGTCAGAAATACGAGTTTGTCTAAAGAAGCGTGGGGCCAAGGATTCATCAACTAAAGCCAATTTATATAAATTGGAGTTCAAGCTACGCACCACATAACGTGGATCTACACCATGACCATCTGTAGCACGGAAGAGTTCTTCCTTAGAGAAACCACGGTAGTTAAATACAAGCGGATATGAATTAGATAATACTTGTGCCAATGTAATTGGCTCACGTTCCTCTTGAGTACAGCGCAAGTAATCAAGCTGACGATAGAAGGAATGATTTCGAGGCAAATCAGAGATGAATGGCTCAATATATTTCTCCACATAATGTTGGAAGTGAATCAATCCATAGTTATTGGAATTTCTAGAGTATTGCAACAATAATGTTAAAGCCATAACTTGGAAATGGCCTAGTGTTAAATGAGGTAATACACGCAATGCATCAAATGCTACGAGGTACGGCGTACTAGATTTAGGAGATTGCACTACATCGAGGAAAGCCCCTAACGCAGCGGACTTCATCCACTCCGTATTTGTAGCGGCATATGCCTTTTGCATACTCATCAACGCTTCTTGAATAACAATATTCTCTAACAACGCATTCACTTCAGCTAGCTTTGTAATGTTAAGTGCTGCTAAAGCATCTCTTGTAATATCTTCTACATAATATTGTGTATCCCCATGTAGCACACCAAAAGCATGTACAAATGGAGCAATAGCTAGTTCAATGCATTTATCTTCATGTGCTGCTTTAGCCCATTGACCTGTAGGAACCTCTTCATCAACTAAACTTGCTGCAGCTAACTGTGCCTCAATTTCAGACGCATCAAATAGGCGAGTTTCATCTAATACAGATGGACCTTCCGCAGTTTGTACCTCATCAGCGCCGCCAATCATTTGAGTGACTTCCATATTTTCAACTTCATCAGCAGCTAAGACCTCTACAGATTCGCCCATAGCAATGGTGTCCTCTACAGAACTCGATCGATTACGAAGCTCATCAGTTACCTTGTCTAAGACAATAGTCTTATCCATTAATGGAGTCGCTTGATTGTCATTAGAATGCTTGATATCGGAAACAGCAGTCATCACAATAGTTTCATCTGAAACAGAAGGCGTTACCACGTTCTCATTTTCAACGACCGTAGATTCATCATGTAAAAGTTCACCTTTTGTATCATCAGTTGCAGGCTCAGTCTTTGTAGATTGAGAGTTACTGTTTTCACCTGTATTAGACTCAGCACTAGTCACAGCATCATTGTGATCACCTAAAGCTAAGGCGTAACCGGTAGATGTATTTTCTACATGTGTATTCTTACCATCTCTTCGATTGAAAGATGTATCTGTAGAATCAACTAAAACCTCTGCAGGTTCATCATGTAAAACCTCTGCAGATTTATCCTGTAAAACCTCTGCAGATTTATCACCTGTAAAACTTCGTCAGATTGACCTTCAGTAGAATCAGCAATCGATGCAGTATATACATTAGTACCACCTGCATGCGTTATCGTGACATCACCATGCTTAGATTCCGTTGCAGTTGAACTATCATTCTTCTCTTCAACATTATTGTCTTCATGTGAATTTCTATGCGTCTTAGGCTTTGATTGACTTTCACCATCACCACGACTAAAAACGGTGTAGCAAATCGCAAAGAAGCCCAATGCTACGACGGCTAATACAAAATACGGTATTAGGTTTGACATACTATCCCCCTACATCAATGCTTCATTATATGCAGCACGTTCCGCCGCCGATGCTCTTTGGACGAACACGACAGGCAGTTACATGGGCTTCCCCAATTTCCTTTAAACTAAGCCGTACTGGTACTGTAACATGTTTCATGTGCATGCCTATGAAAGTATCTCCAATATCGATACCTACATCAGCTTGAATAAATTCAACCATTACAGGATCACCAAAACGTTCATATGCAGTTACTGCCATAGCGCCACCTGCATGACGTTGAGGCACTACATTTACCTCCTCCTCCCAAGTCATTGCACTACGCTCCATAACAAGAGCGCGATTAATATGTTCACAACATTGAATTGCCAAGTTAAGGCCTCTAGCCTTAACAGCAGTGTATATTTCGTCAAATACGACCTGAGCCACATCTAGATGGGAATCAGTGCCGATTTTTTTACCTACAATTTCGCTAGTGGAGCAGCCAACAACGAATAGTTGACCTTCGCGAACCTTTGCTAAATCAAGTAATTCAGCCATCGCGTTGCGAATTGACTGACGAATAGTTTCTACAGAAGTCATGTTATCGCCTCACTCACTTTGAATGTATAAAATCTATATGTATATTATCATAAAATAGACAAAATCGGTAGACTTTACTCTACACATAGGTAGTGAACATCTCCTAATATTAACTTATAAACTGTAAAAGTATACCCTTATACTATTATCATACTATTAAAGAATGAAGACAACAAAAAGAGGCTTGCAAATGCAAGCCTCTTTTAATCACTCAGCGGTGATATTAGATTTTTCTGTAAGGTTTTTGGCCTTCTTCGTAGAAGTTATTACCTTCAGTATCGCCAACTACGATGCAAGGGAAGTCTTCAACTGTCAATTCAGCCAAAGCTTCTGGACCAAGTTCACCATAAGAAAGTACTTCGTATTTTTTGATGGATTTTGCAATCAATGCTGCAGCGCCACCAACTGCTGCGAAGTATGTGCAACCATTTTTCTTCATGGATTCAACTACTTCTGGTTTACGGGAACCTTTACCAATCATGCCTTTGATACCTTGATCAAGCATTGTTGGTGTGTAAGCATCCATACGACCGGAAGTTGTAGGACCAGCGGAACCAATTGGATCACCAGGTTTTGCAGGTGTTGGTCCAAGATAATAAACGAATTTATTTGTCCAGTCGATTGGCAATTTTTCACCACGCGCTAAAGCTTCAGTCATAACTTTATGAGCAGCGTCACGAGCGGAGTAAATTTTACCAGTGATAAGAACGCTATCACCAACTTTTAATTTGCGGGAAAACTCTTCATTATATTCTTCAGTGTTAATGCGAATTGATTCAGCCATTGTTTGTTACCTCCTATCGATTAAAGTACTGCGTGAGCATGACGAGCAGCATGGCACATGATAGTAACTGCAACAGGAAGACCTGCGATGTGAGTTGCACCCCACTCGATGTTTACACCAAGACAAGTTGTAGTGCCACCCAATTGTGGTCCAATACCAGTTTTGTTAACCATTTCCATGATTTCTTCTTCTAATTTTGCATAGTCAGCATCTTTATGAGGTGTGCTAATATCGCGAAGCAAAGCTTTTTTGGACATAACTGCTGCTTGGTCCATAGTGCCGCCAATACCAATGCCGAGTACAATTGGAGGGCATGGGTTAGGGCCAGCTTTTTTAACGATTTCAAGAACTGCATTTTTAACGCCTTCAACGCCGTCAGCAGGAACAAGCATAGCTACACCAGATTTATTTTCGGAACCGAAACCTTTTAACTCTACTTGAATATCTACTTTATCGCCAGGAACGATTTCAGTGTAGATAATAGCTGGTGTGTTGTTTTGAGTAGTTCTTACGGTTGAACAATGGCTCACCTACAACGGATTTACGAAGATAACCTTCGACGTAACCAGCTGCAACGCCAGCATTGATAGCTTCAGTAAGATCACCGCCAACGAAATGAACGTCTTGACCAACTTTTAAGAATACCATAGTCATACCAGTATCTTGGCAGTATGGACGATCTTCAGCATCGGCGATTTCAGCGTTTTTAATAAGTTGATCAAGAACGATACGACCTACTGAAGACTCTTCTGTTTCACGACCTTTTTTCAAGCCTTCATAGATGTCTTTTGGCAAGTGGTAAGCTGCATCCATACATAATTGACGGATAGTTTTTGTAATTTCAGATACTTGGATCTCGCGCAAGATAATCCCTCCTCAGGAAAAATAGTTGAATATTAATTCTAATACCGATGAGATAACTTTTAATTCTCAAGCGTATAAGATATGTAAAACTCATACACATTGAGATTTACTCTATGCATCAATCGTAACACACAATATACAGCCTTTCAACGCCTCAACTATACAGTTTTCTCAATGCTTTTCCAGTTTTCTGAGAATAGTTTTCACGAATATTTTTGTATATATTTCGGTATTTCAATAGACTATATATACCATGTTTTATAATGATGAAAACTCTTTCATAATGTGACAAAAGTCATAGTTTATCATACATTAATCCTATTTTCACGCCCCTTTTCTATAGAGGCTTTCTAATATATAGATTTAGTTTATAAATAACCACAAACCCTAGACTATATCTAATAAGATAAATACACTTTTTTCTTAACTGATACTACTTTTCAACTAAATCTTTTAAACTTTTCTATAATGCATATGTATACCGATTATCTTCAATATACTTATATTGCTAACTCTCATTAATATTTCGTCATTTAAACCCTTTGCAAACACAGTAACTAACTGTATTTTTCAAACTCTATAGACTTTATTAATTTTAGTGACTCTCTCATCAATATTATTGATAACTAATTTTATTTATAAAGTTATGTCTTTTAGTCATACTTAACGAGGTCTATTTTATAGTAATTTTAAAAAAAATGCTTGCTTTTATAATTAAACTAACATATAATAACAATCGTACCATTCCTCGATAGCTCAGTCGGTAGAGCAATCGGCTGTTAACCGATCGGTCGTAGGTTCGAGTCCTACTCGAGGAGCCATTTTGGCCCGTTGGTCAAGCGGTTAAGACACCGCCCTTTCACGGCGGTATCCCGGGTTCGATTCCCGGACGGGTCACCACATATGGACGATTAGCTCAGCTGGGAGAGCGCCTGCCTTACAAGCAGGATGTCGGCAGTTCGATCCTGTCATCGTCCACCAGACTAAAGGAGCAAGCTATACTGCTTGCTTCTTTTTTTTGTATATGTGATATAATAGTACCAGTTGTTTTGTTTGTAATTTTAAATTGTGATTTTAAAAGAGTTTTATTAAGAGGAGGAATTATGTTACATAACTTCGGACTCTGTAAACGTCCCCACTACTTGCAGTACTTGCTGTACTACTTGCATCTACATTAGCAACAGCTAATGCTGCTACAATTGATATGAGTCAATTGACTTCTAATGGAGCTAAACCTGTCGTAATTAGTTCTACGGCAGCCAACCAAAATAGTGCTGCACCTATCGTAAATATCGAAACCAATACACAGCCTACTACAAAGGTGGCAAATACACCTGTATCTACACCAATTTCTGTCACTCCAGAAAAGGCGACTATTAATCCATCTAACGCTAATTATGATGGCCATTTAGAGAACTTCCCTAGCCGTAAAGTAACTATCGTTGTACCAGCAAATTACGCAATGAAAACACAGCTCAATTTGGTCACTACATGACAGATCGCTTGTCAAATACACTTAAATATCCTTATTATGATACGGCTATTGTAAGTACTAATACACCAACTGCACAAATCAGAGCTGTTGACCTTGCTCAAATTGCAGCGGCACAAAATTCTGAAATTGTTATTATGCCAGTACCATTACAAGACATCTATGTACAAGTTAATGGTGTTAATGGTATTAATAGTCCATATGCATATAACGATGAAGATCGTGAAATCTATATCACTGCAAAAGTGAATGCATTATTGTACTACTACGATGTAAACGACAAAGTTGTTCACACGGTTCGTACGGGCTTCAACCAAACTGATGACTCTTTGACTATGCCAACACATAAATCAGTTTGGAACAAAGTTATGACCGTATTACTTGATAAATTGCCATACAAACGAATTCCGACAGATCGTGACCGCTACCAAGCGCCTGGTATTAATTCCGAGGCACCTGTTGTACTTGATTTCCAAGTAGAGCAACCTAGAAATACAGCATACTCCTTAAAAGGCGTTAGCGTATTATAATGAACAAATAATTTAATAACACCTAAATACGCACTAACACGTAAAATACGTACAAGAAAAGGCTAGCCCTCTCGGCTAGCCTTTTATCTTATAATTGTTTAGTTACATGCAAACGCAACAAGGCACGTTGCAATGCCGCTTCTGCTCGCTCTACATCAATATCAGGTGTAGGATTTGATAACCGACCTTCAGCACGCTCTTTAGCTCGACGAGCACGTTCCACATCAATGGATGTTGGATCTTGACAGTCAGGGGTTACAATACTCACCTTATTATGTTCAATTTCACAGAAGCCACCAAATACAGCATATTCACGAGATGTTCCATCTGGTTGATCAATGCGTAAAGGTGCCAAGTCTAATGCAATAATCATAGGTGCATGATTTGGCAAGATACCAAATTGACCATCGATAGCCTTACCTACAAAAAAAGTAGACTGACCTTCGAATACGACTGCATCAGGTGTAATGATCTGTAGGGACATAGGTTCCGCCATGGATTATTCCCCCTTCTCTTGCATTTCCTTTGCTTTTTGAACGGCTTCATCAATGGTACCAACCATGTAGAATGCACCTTCTGGCAATTCATCATGTTTACCATCAAGGATTTCTCTAAAGCCTCTCAATGTTTCGGACAATGGTACGTATTTACCAGGAGAACCTGTAAATACTTCGGCTACGAAGAATGGTTGACTCAAGAAACGTTGAATCTTACGAGCGCGAGATACAGTCAATTTATCTTCGTCAGACAATTCTTCCATACCAAGGATTGCGATAATATCTTGAAGATCTTTATATTTTTGCAATACTTCTTGTACGCCACGAGCTACTGCATAGTGTTCTTCACCAAGTACATGTGGGTCCAAAATACGGCTTGTAGAATCGAGTGGATCTACCGCTGGATAAATACCAAGTTCCGCAATGGAACGAGACAATACTGTTGTCGCATCCAAGTGAGCAAATGTCGCTGCTGGAGCAGGGTCAGTCAAGTCATCGGCTGGTACATATACAGCTTGTACGGAAGTAATGGAACCTTCTTTTGTAGATGTAATACGTTCTTGTAAAGCCACCTACGTCATTAGCCAATGTAGGTTGGTAACCTACGGCAGATGGCATACGACCTAAGAGGGCAGATACTTCAGACCCTGCTTGGATAAAGCGGAAAATGTTATCGATGAACAAGAGCACGTCTTGTTTCTTCACATCACGGAAGTATTCAGCCATTGTAAGGCCTGTAAGACCTACGCGCATACGAGCCCCTGGTGGCTCATTCATTTGGCCATATACGAGGGCCGTTTTATTGATAACGCCAGATTCTTTCATTTCGTTCCACAAGTCATTACCTTCACGAGTCCGTTCCCCTACACCGGAGAATACGGAATAACCGCCGTGCTCTGTAGCAACATTGTGAATCAATTCCATGATCAATACGGTTTTACCTACACCAGCACCACCGAAAAGACCGATTTTACCACCTTTTACGTATGGAGCAATAAGGTCAACGACCTTAATACCTGTTTCCAAGATTTGTGTATCTGGAGAAAGGTCATCAAATTTAGGTGCTGGACGGTGAATCGGCCATTTTTCATCAGCCGCAACTGGAGCTGGATCATGGTCTACAGTTTCACCAAGTACGTTAAAGATACGGCCCAATACGCCTTCCCCTACAGGGAACGGAAATAGGAGCATTGCCAGTATCTTCTGCTTCCATATTACGTGTCATACCGTCAGTAGAACTCATGGCAACGCAACGAACTGTGTCGTCGCCTAAGTGTTGCATAACCTCTACTACGATTTTTTGTCTATCGTGTGCCTTGTGGTCATGGTAGATGTGGATGGCGTTGTAGATAGCTGGTAAATGACCAGCATCAAAGCGCACGTCTACAACTGGGCCGATGACCTGCACAACTTTACCAATATTATTACTCATCGACAGATGTCTCCTTATCTATTGCAAGGCATTAGCGCCACCAACGATTTCAGAAATTTCGTTTGTAATACTAGATTGACGCAACTTGTTATATTCAAGGCCTAAGGACTCAATGAGTTCCCCTGCATTATCTGTAGCCGATGTCATGGCCGTCATACGAGCACCCAATTCACTAGCTGCAGATTGCAACAATCCATTATAAACTGTAATTTCTAAGTATTTTGGCAGCAATGCTTCCAAGACGGATACAGCGGAAGGCATAAAGTCATATTCTTCCCCTTTTACCTCATCTTGTGGTTGCTCTATTGGCAACAAGCGCTCAGCCTGTGCAATTTGCGTCATAGAATTTACAAAACGTGTATAGATCATGATGACTTCGTCTACTTCATGACGTTCGTATAGTGAAAGTGCTTCATGCATGATGGCACGCGCATGTTCATAGGACGGTTTATCGGAAAAGCCCGCATAAGACTTATCGATGCGAATACCTCTGGATTTCATACTGTCTCTAGGCTTTTCTACCCGCCGTAATTACACGGTATGTACTAGGATCTTTGCCTTTTAATTCTTCCATAGCAAACTTAAGTACATTAGACGAGAATGCCCCAGCAAGACCTTTATCCGCACCAACTACAATATAGCAAGTACGTTCAACAGGTCGAACATCTAAAAGAGGACTTTCAAAGCCTTCTAAATCACTATTAGACATATGACGCAAGATTTGCCCTATCTTTTCTGCGTAAGGACGGGTAGCTTCCGCTTTTAGTTTGTGCCCTACGAAGACGAGCAGAAGCTACCATCTTCATCGCTTTAGTAATTTGTTGCGTATTGGTAACACTTTTTATGCGTTTTCGCAAATCTTGTGCACTAGCCATACATTACGCCTCCTTACGAGACACTAATGTATGAGTAGAGCCAAATGCTTCAACACATTCTGGGATTGCTTGCTTCAATAGATTTTCAGTTTCGTCCTCGATTTTCTTGGACGTTTCAATGTTTGTGATAATTTCAGGATAATTAGCTTTCACATAACGCAACAATTCCGCTTCGAAGGACAATACATCCGCAACTTGAATATCTGCTAAGTACCCTTTAGTACCAGCATAAAGGTTGATAACCATTTCCGCTACGCTCATTGGCTCATATTGGCCTTGTTTCAACATTTCAGTTAAACGTTGACCACGATCAAGTTGAGCACGTGTAGCCGCATCAAGGTCGGAACCAAACTGAGCGAAAGCAGCCAACTCACGATATTGAGCAAGGTCCAAACGCAATTGAGCCCGCTACTTGTTTCATCGCTTTAGTTTGTGCACTACCACCTACACGGGATACGGACAAGCCTACGTCAACAGCTGGACGAATACCAGAGTAGAACATATCTGTCCCCAAGAAAATTTGACCATCCGTGATGGAGATTACGTTTGTTGGGATGTATGCAGATACGTCACCCTGCTTGCGTTTCGATAATAGGCAACGCTGTAATAGAACCTCCACCAAGTTCTGGTGAAAGTTTCGCAGCCCGCTCTAATAGACGACTGTGTAAGTAGAATACGTCGCCTGGATACGCTTCACGCCCTGGTGGACGGCGCAACAATAGGGACATAGCACGATATGCAGCCGCTTGTTTTGTTAAGTCATCATATACGCATAATACGTGTTTACCTTGGTACATAAAGTATTCACCCATGGCAACACCAGCGTAAGGAGCGATATATTGAAGAGGTGCACCAGTAGATGCACTAGCAGATACTACGATTGTATACTCCATAGCGCCTGCTTCTTCAAGCTTTTGTACTACGCGAGCAACAGTAGATTCTTTTTGACCAATGGCTACATAAATACAAATAACATCTTTGCCTTTTTGGTTCAAAATAGTATCTAATGCAATCGCAGTTTTACCTGTACCACGGTCACCGATGATAAGCTCACGTTGACCACGGCCGATTGGTACCATCGCATCAATCGCTTTTAAGACCTGTTTGTAATGGTTCGTTTACGGATTGACGATCCGCAATACCAGGTGCTGGATGTTCGATAGGACGACGTTCTGTAGTTTGGATAGCACCCTTGCCATCAAGAGGTTGACCAAGAGGGTTTACTACGCGGCCAATCAAGGCATCCCCAGCAGGAACGTCCATAATTTTGCCAGTACGGCGCACTTGGTCCCCTTCTTTAATCAAGAAGTCATCACCTAATAGTACGGCACCAACATTATCTAATTCTAAGTTCAAAACCAAGCCATATACGCCGTGAGGCAATTCTAGCAACTCACCGGCCATGGCTCTTTCAAGACCATAAATATGGGCGATGCCATCCCCTACGTCGAGAACAGTACCCACGTCATCGACATTGAGGTCAACATCATAGTCCTGAATCTGCTGTTTGATTATAGCAGTGATTTCTTCAGGCTTCATTTTCATATATACCCATTCACCCCTATCTAATAGAGTTCGTTCTTAATAAAGATTTTTCTAATTCTTCTAAACGACGAGATACAGAGCCATCAATGCGTTTATCCCCTACTTGGATAATAATACCACCCATAATAGATGGATCTTGACGCACAGATAAAATAACATCTTTTCCCTGTAACCTCTCGTAATTTAGCTTGTACAGATGCTTCTACATCAGCTGTGATTGGTTCTGCCACAGTTACAGTAGCTTCCAAAATACCACGAGCTTCTCGTGATTTTTGAATAAACGCTGCAATAGCTTCCGCTATATAACGATGACGTCCACGTTTAATCATCACATAGATAAAATGTAAAGCTACTTTGTCGATACTAGATTCAAAGATTCTACCAACAAGTTTAATCTTCGCATCTTCAGTAACGATTGGATTTTCAAGGAATGAACGAAGTTCAGGCTGTTCCGCCATAACAGACGCTACATAGCCTAATTGCTCCTCCATGAGTTCCAAATTATTTTGTTCTTGAGCTAATTCAAACATAGCCGAACCGTATTTATCTGCTACAATTTCTATGCTCATCGTATCACAACCCTATCGTTTTACTATCAAGTTGACGAATAGCGTCTTCGATCAATTTTGTATTAGTTTCGCTGTTCATATCTTTAGCAACAACTTTACCAGCCATAGCTACAGATAAGGATACCACTTCGTTACGCAAGCTGTTCATAGCGCGATCGCGTTCAATAGCGATATCTTGACGAGCACGATTTTTTTCTTGTTCAATTTGCTCACGTGCTGTTGACAATTGTTCACGTGTTGTATTTTCTGCTTCTTGAACTGCTTTTTCAACAATTTGTTGTGCCTCTATACGAGCATTAGCAATTTGAGCTGCATAATCAGCTTTAAACCCCTCTGCTTCTACACGAGCTTTGTTCTGCAGCTTCTAAGTCTTTAGCAATACGTTCTTTACGTTCTGTCATCATAGCCAATAATGGTTTATATGCAAAACGAGCTAATAGCCAAACTAATATAAAAAAGTTCAACATTTGAGCAAGAATCGTTCCAAGGCTTAAGTCAACCAAGGTTATTCCTCCTCGTTATTATCTGAATAACAAAATAAATGCTACTACTACACCGATGATAGGCATCGCTTCGATCAAGCCAATCGCTACGAACATAGTAGACATCAATTGACCACGCAATTCAGGTTGGCGTGTAATACCTTCAATTACTTTGCTAGATACAAGACCGTCACCGATACCTGCACCAATGGCACCACAACCTACTGCGATTGCTGCTGCTAATGCGAATAAACCTTGAGCTTCCATAATATACCCTCCATAATAAATTAATTAATGTTCCTCACTAAGCCCCATCCCCAAATAGGATGCAGTAAGAACGGTAAAAATAAAGGCTTGAATAATACCAATAAACAGACTAAAAGCAATCCACACCCATGGTACTGGCACAAACCAAGGCAACTTATATAATACTTCTAACAAAATTTCACCAGCTACGATATTGCCGAATAGACGGAAAGCAAGTGTAACTGGTCTTGCAATTTCTTCAAAGATATTAAGGAGTAATAAAGCCTTATATGGTTGTACAAAATGATTGAAATAGGATAAGCCTTTAACTTTAATCCCCATAACCCATACCACTAATGTGCTACATAGAGCTAACGCAATTGTAGTGTTAATATCGGATGTTGGTGATGTTAAAGCCTTGAATGTTGGCATTAAGCCTAACTCGTTTCCTACAAAAATAAATAAGAAAAACGTAAATAACAAGGAACTCACCATTGGCCAATGGCGACCCAAATTCGGAGCTAATTGCCCCTCTAAGCCTTCTAATATAGATTCCACTATATTTTGCAAGCCTACAGGCACCAATTTTCGTCCCCGGGTGGCTAGTATTGTTATTAATATTACAATAGCCATAGTAACCCATGTAGCAATCAAGGTATCCATATTAAATGTCAACCCTAACCACTGCACGACTTCATGGTGTCCCGCATGTAATTCCACGTTCTCAACCCCTTCCATAGACATAATAAAAAACTAATATACTTACAATAAATATAAATATAATATATATGTATCATCATACATCGTTATAGATATATAATCAACAGTTGAAAGGTAAACAATTCTAATTTCTCATGAATGTATTGTGTATAATGCATTATTGGAATATATCTATAATTTAACACATATAAGATTAGAAATGTCGACTAAGCCACCAGTAAACAACATATAATGCAGGCTGAATAAGCGCCACACCAACAAACATGCTAATAGCCTCTATACCGGGAATCTTTAATCCTAAGACTACTAATGAACCTACTAACATAAGACGCCATATCATCTGTCTACGAGCTTTACGAACGGCTTTGTAAGGATCCCCTGATACAATGGATTGACCATGCAAAGCTAAACTTAGCAAGTAGAGTACTATTATAAAAATCCCCCAAAACCATCCCCATAGATACTGTTCTAGGCCACATAAAACTTGTATTATACCGCCTAAAAAGGCAATAAAAAAACAAGTCAGCAGCACACGCACTATGAATTTTACATATTGATTCATATATACCTCACTACTTAACTTGTTTGTATAACATATAAAAACCTGTTATAGCTCCAATAAGACCAAATATAATCATACATAACGGTTCAGTTCTAAACCAACCATCTAGTGTATATCCAATCCAAATGAAACCACCTATACAGGAGACCAGTGTGACCCCCGCCGATGTTGCCATGGCGAGGGCTTTCACAAGATCCTTATCCATATTATTTACCAAATCGTTCAGGACGATTAGGATCGCCTAAGAACTCATGGCGCAACGCTTGGATGATGCGTTCAGATGCTTTGCCGTCACCGTAAGGGTTAACGGAATTAGACATCAATTTATAAGCTGCTGTATTGCTCAATAATTCATGAGCCGCTGCATGTACTGCATCTTTATCAGTACCGACAAGGCGAACCGTACCAGCTTCAACAGCTTCAGGACGTTCTGTTGTATCACGCAATACGAGAACCGGCTTACCAAGAGCTGGGGCTTCTTCTTGAATCCCACCTGAATCAGTCAAAATCAAGTAAGATTTAGCCATCAAGTTTGCAAATGGTTCATAGTCAAGTGGATCGATTAATGTAACACGCTCCACAGAACCGAGTTCCTCTTGCACCACTTGGCGAACTTTAGGATTTTTATGTACAGGGAAAACAACTTGAATATCTTCAAATTCATTGATTAAATCTCGAATGGCTTGATATACGTGGCGCATAGGTTCACCTAAGTTTTCTCGGCGATGTGTGGTAACAAGAACCGTACGTTTTTTAGGATCAAGAGCATTAATAGCTGCATCGTCGAATACATAATTATCTTGTACCGTCGTATCAAGAGCATCGATAACAGTATTCCCTGTTACATAAAGATGTTCTGTATTAATATTTTCTTTTTAAATTGCTTTCAGAGCTAGAAGTAGGCGCAAAGTGATACGTCGCAATAGAACCCGTCAATTTTCGATTCATCTCTTCAGGGAACGGAGAGTAAATATCACCTGTACGAAGGCCCGCTTCTACATGGCCTACAGGAATCTCTTGGTAGAAAGAAGCCAAGGCACCAGCAAAGGTAGTTGTAGTATCACCATGAACGAGTACCACATCAGGTTTTGCTTCTTCTAATACGTCCTTAAGGCCTAGCAAAGCACGATTAGTCACATCATATAGGGTTTGGCCTTGACTCATAATATTTAAGTCGTAATCTGGGGTAATATTAAACAAGTTTAGTACTTGGTCAAGCATATCGCGATGTTGCGCCGTAACGGTGACGATAGGTTCCATATCTGGTGCTGCTTCTAATGCTTTCACAAGAGGAGCCATCTTGATAGCCTCAGGTCTTGTACCAAAGATTGTCATAACTTTTAACATAGTTGCCTCCAACGTAGTAGGATAGAAAAAATGGGGCGCCAAGCGCCCCACATATGGTTATTCCTTATGGGAACTCTCTGATTCCTCTAAAGCTTTTGCCAATTCTTCACGATCAAAGGAAATAGTTTCATCTGAATCGCTGCGTTCAATTGTAGGACGCGGTAGTGGATGTCCAGCCGCATCACTATGAGTAATAACCCCAAGACGACGAGCCACAAAAATACTACCTAAGAAAATAACGAGTACCAATGCGATGCCAATCCATGCATTGACCTCAGCTACGATGACGGATACGCCACCAAACAGAGCTGTTACGGCATACATCATTAGCACCGCTTGTTTTTGAGATAAACCTTGTGCTAACAAACGATGATGCACATGGCCTTTATCAGGCTTAAAAATTGGACGACCGCTAATTTTACGGCGTACGATAGCAAATAATGTATCCAGAATTGGTAAGCCAAGTACGATTGCAGGAACGACTAATGCAATAGTAGCTGCCGTTTTAACAGCACCCATTACAGAAATAGCTGCTAAAGTATAACCGAGGAGCATAGACCCCGTATCACCCATGAATATTTTCGCAGGGTTAAAGTTATACCGCAAGAATCCTACTGTTGCACCTGCAAGTGCAAGAGATATACATGCTAAGTCAGTTTGACCAAGTTGTAATGTCATTGCACAAACAGCGATACATGCGATAAAGGAAATACCTGCAGCCAAGCCATCAAGGCCATCGATGAGGTTTACAATATTTGTAAAACCAACTATCCAGAAAATAGTCAATGGAGCTGCCCAATATTTAAGGTATACTACACCACCCCAAGGAAGGTTGATGAAATCTACTCGAATATCATAAGCCACCAGAATAGCGGCTGCTATAATTTGGCCCATTAACTTAGTTTTTGGCTCAATTTGTTTAATGTCGTCCCAAATACCCACTAGCACCAAAATAACAGTACCAAGGACAAACCCAAACAATTTATGATCATGCGGAATAGATCCATTAAAGAACCGACCCCACATAACCGAGAAAGATTGCTAATCCACCAAGTCGTGGAATCGCGCCATGATGCACCTTACGAGCATCAGGTTTATCTATTGCCCCAACAGCAACGGCAAAGCGTTTTACCAATGGGGTAAGTGCAAAGGTTATGATGAGCGCTAGTGCAAAGGCCCACACATAATCGAGCACATATTCACTCATAAGACACCTCCAACAAGTAGGTTGTAAAAACGGATTAGTTCGTTAAGCTACGAATAGGAGCAGGAATACGACCACCGCGAGCGATGAACTCAGCTGCACTATACGGACTCACTTCAATAATTAGGGGCATAACCTAATAGCCCACCAAACTCAACAACCTCTCCAACAGTCTTACCAGGTACAGGAATTACACGAACCGCAGTTGTCTTATTATTAATCATGCCAATTGCTGATTCATCTGCAATGATGGCAGAAATTGTATCAGCCGTTGTATCGCCAGGAATCGCGATCATATCAAGGCCTACAGAACATACACATGTCATGGCCTCTAATTTATCAAGTGTTAAACTACCACAGGATACAGCATCAATCATGCCTGCATCTTCCGAGACAGGGATGAATGCACCACTAAGACCACCTACATGAGAGGAAGCCATAAGGCCGCCCTTTTTCACTGCATCATTCAATAATGCAAGTGCTGCCGTAGTACCGTGACAACCACAAGAGGACAAGCCCATTTCTTCAAGAACATGAGCTACAGAGTCACCTACAGCTGGCGTTGGTGCCAAAGATAAATCAATAATACCAAACGGTTTACCGAGACGGCGAGATGCCTCTTGGGCTACCAATTGACCTACACGAGTAATTTTGAAAGCAGTGCGTTTAATAGTTTCTGCTACAACGTCAAAGGATTGACCTCGAACGGATTCAAGCGCATGTTTTACAACGCCCGGGCCAGATACACCTACAGAAATAGCACTATCCCCTTCAGTGACACCGAAGAAGGCACCCGCCATAAATGGATTATCCTCTACAGGATTACAGAATATTACGAGCTTAGCACAACCAAGAGCATCATTATCCTTTGTAAGCTCTGCAGTTTTCTTAACGATGATTCCCATGTCGCGCACTGCATCCATGTTGATACCAGTTTTAGTTGAACCTACTGCAACAGAGCTACAAACGATATCCGTAGTTGCCAGCGCTTCAGGAATAGAGTCAATCAAAATGCGGTCAGCTCGAGTGGCGCCCTTTGTTACAAGCGCAGAAAAGCCGCCAATAAAATTAACACCTACAGCCTTTGCAGCACGATCCATAGCTTCCGCCACAGGAACATAAGATGTTAGATCACTACCACCAGCCACTAGAGAAATTGGCGTTACTGAAATACGCTTATTGATAATAGGAATGCCGAATTCTCGCTCAATATCTTCCCCTGTAGATACAAGATGTTCTGCCTCTTTTGTAATACGGTCATAAATACGGTCACATAGCTCTTTACCAGAGCTAGATGCACATTCAAGCAAGCTAATTCCCATCGTAATAGTACGAACATCAAGCTTGTTATCATGAATCATCTGATTCGTTTCCAAAATATTGTCGATAGATAACATAGTGCCTCCTATCCTACACGGTGCATGCTCAAGAAAATATCAGCATGTTGTGCACGGATTTCAACACCTAGTTCTTTACCTTGAGTCGTCAAAGCCTCTTGGATAGCTGTAAGATTTTTCATATCTTCAGACTTGGTTTCACACATCATAATCATATTGAAAACGCCATCAAGGATGGTCTGATTAATTGACATAATATTTACACCGTGGTCAGCGAGTACAGTACTAACCCCAGCTATGATACCAACGCGGTCTACGCCGACAACGGTAACAACTAATTTCATAACATCACCTTCTCTAAGCACTACAAACTATATAGCCAATATAGGGTATTCAATAAACTATATTAATATATTATATCACATTTATTACTTTTAGACGGTGAAATCTTTATGAGGTTACACTTCGTCAGACAATGCGGCTGTAACAATTTCTTCACCCGCCGTTAAGAGTGCGATAAGACCTTTATCCCCTTTATAGCTTTCACCATAAATTTTATATAAGTCTTCAGTGCCAGAAGGACGAGCCACAAACCAACCGGTTTCGGTTTCTACACGAACACCATCAATAGGCATATCCTTGTACAAGGACGTAGTGCGTACATTAGTAATCGCATCACCATCTACTTCGGTAGCCGTAATAGAACTTGCATTTAATTGTTTCAACTTAGCCTTGGCCGCCTTTGTACAAGGCGCATCAATACGACCAAAACGAGGGTCTCCACAGCCTTCGATAATATTGTTATATAGTCTATCTACAGTAGCGCCCATGACAGCGTACATTTCCATGGCCAACAGAGCCATTACCATACCATCTTTATCGGTAGTCCATACGGTACCGTCTTTTTCTTTAGGAATGATGCACCAGCGGATTCTTCGCCACCGATTCCAATTTCGCCATCAAATAATAAAGAACTGAAATATTTAAAACCTACAGGTACTTCATAAACAGGAATATCTTTTACGGCCTCCCCATTTATCGATCATTGTGGTACAAACAACGGTTTTACCGACCCCTTTATCCTTCCAACCACGCGTTGTAAATAGATAATCCGCAGCAGTTACAAGGAATGAATTTGGAGAGGTAAGACCATCCGCACTAACGATACCATAGCGGTCATAGTCAGGATCATTACCTACGGCCAAATCATAGTTACCGATTTGCTTGATAACGTCGGCCATGGCATATTCAGAGGAGCAATCCATGCGAACCTTGCCATCATGGTCATACGTCATAAAGCTAAAGGTTGGATCATACTCATCATTGATAATATCCATATTGAGGTTATAACGCTCTTTAATAGCGCGCCAATAACCAAGACCACTACCGCCAAGAGCGTTTACAAGAACCTTCGGTTTAGCACTTTGAATCGCTTCCATATTGATGATAGAAGATAATTCTTCAACATATAAACCTTTATAATCATATGGAACTTGTCGGTCTGGTTCAATATTATCGATACTAATACGTTTGAACCCTTCTAATTCACAATATGCACGTACATACTCATTAGCGCGAGTTTCAATCCACTTTGTAATCAAGGGTATCCGCTGGACCACCATTGGTCGCATTATACTTAATGCCACCATTATCTGGAGGATTATGAGACGGCGTAATCACGATACCATCCGCCTTATCATCGTGGCTTTCATTATAACGAATAATCGCGCGAGACACAGATGGTGTGGGTACGAAATCCATATCCGCATCAACCATAGCCGTTACGCCATTACCAGCGAGCACCTCTAACACAGTTATTAGGGCAGGCTGAGACAACGCATGTGTATCTTGCCCAACAAAGAGCGGACCAGTAGCGCCAAATTGGCCACGGCCATCACAGATGGCCTGCGTAATAGCCGCTACATGTAAATCAGTGAAAGTACCATTTAAGGATGTACCGCGATGGCCAGATGTGCCAAAGGATACGAGTTGTGTCGGATCTGTAATATCCGGAGCATTATCAAAATATGCATCCACAAGGGTTTGCACATCAATAATATCTTGTTCTTGTACAGGCGTACCTGCTAATTTGTGAGCCATAGGAACCTCCTAACCTCATCATGAGAGAATCTCTCTCGAATTATTAATTTTATATTTTTACAATCAGATACGAGTAATCTACAAAATGTATATAACATTCATAAAAACATTATATTTACACATAATTAATATAAGATGACAAAGAACAACAATTTCCATAAAAATATTATTTATATGTGTTATTTTTTACTTCTATGCTGTTTTATTTGTTATCAGTTACAGCAGCAGTAGCATCTTGAGCTATTGTGCCTTGTGCTTTCAACTGATTGGTTACCTCAGTTGGCAAAATAGGACGAGTAAAACCTTGTCCGATAACCTCTTGAGCATCGGTAATCAAGATAAATACATTTGGATCTGCTTCTTCAATAACCTCTTTCAATTTGTTAACTTGTAACAGGTTAACCGCTACCATAACAATATTTTTTGGCGTTCGAGTATAGGCCCCAACACCTTCGATGATCGTTGCGCCACGACCTACCTTGTTGATGATACATTCGCAAACATCATCAGTACGATAGGTGATGATGAAAGCAACCTTTCGTTGATTGAAACCGATTACAACCTTATTGGTAATAATAGTGTATACATACACACTAATAAGTGTTACCGCTACTGCTTCAAGACCGACAACGCCTACAGCAGCTAATAGAATGGCACAGTTGATGGCACTATTAATGGACCCCATTTGAAGGCCATAATATTTTCGAACGATAAGAGCAATTGGATCAAGACCACCTGTATTACCGCCTACACGGTAGACAATACCAAGGCCCACACCAGTCGTAATACCGGCCATCATGGAACTCAGCAATGGATCCTTAATAATCATGTCATACTGCAGGAAATCAAAGAGATCAATCATCCAAGATAACATGAGTGTCCCGTATAGCGTCTTTACTACGACACGCGTTACCAAGCCATTTCCAAGCAGCCCAGAATATAGGAATATTTAAAATCATATTCCAAGAACCCACGGATAAGCCCGTTACATAATATAAAATCAAGACCGACCCCACTAATACCAGTACTAACTAGTTTATGGAGGCAATACAAAAGCATCAATACCGGCACCAAATATGGCACATCCAACGACGACCACAAGGCATTGATACACAACATCTTTATACTTGGCGAACATAGCTCCCTCCAAATTGCCATTTCACTATAAATATTCTATAATGAACTAACTAAACTATACGCTATTTACAATACTGTTAAGAATTGAACAACATGTGTATACAAAATCATCATAAACCACTTAATGGTTATTTTCAATCACTTTATAACAGTATAAAATAAACATATAAACTGCATATATTATGTACATTATGAACGAGGCTATTATGAGTAAAAGTTTTGAGCAACTCGGTTGCAGCAAAATTAATATTGGGCTTGCTATTACAGGCAAGCGTGACGATGGATACCACGACATCGATTCTATATTTCAATCCATTCGTCTTAGCGACTCTATTTATTTTGCTAAACACCATTCCGTAGTGTTTTCTGGAGGTGCTCCAGAGTTGCCAGACTACATGCAAAAACTGGTAACCTACGACGAAGACAATTTAGCGCTCAAAGCGTTACGCGTGCAGTACAAGCCTATACAGGTTGTAAGGCAGGTGCTGCTATTCATTTATTAAAACGCATTCCTATTCAAGCAGGTCTCGGCGGTGGCAGTGCAGATGCAGCAGCCATGCTATTAGGCCTCAATCGCTTTTGGGACTTACGCCTCACTCAAGAGGAGCTGTTAAAAATCGGTGCCACCCTCGGCTCTGACGTACCATTTCTATTGCAAGGTGGTACAGCACGCGGCACAGGTCGCGGCGAAATACTAACCTATAAACAATCGCCAGAACCGCACTGGTTATTACTCGTTAAACTAAAGGTATCTATTTCTACAGCAGCTGCTTATGGTCGCTTTAACGGCAAATCAGAAGCTACTAAGAAAACAATTGATACTGTATTAAGCCACGTTGAAAACAACGACTTGACATCTGCTTTCACTAGTAGCGCTAATACCTTTGAAGAACTATTATTCCCAGATCACGAAGAGCTTGTAATCTGTAAAGAGTTCTTTACAAGCCGTGGATACCCAACCATCATGACTGGCAGCGGTCCAACGATGGTAGTATTACTTAATAAACCAATGGAGGCATTGCAGCTCCAAGAGGAAATTAAAGCAGCTGGCCACATGATTGGCTTGTCACTCATTACTAAAACATGTACACAGGAGGACTTAGTATGACAAAACGGTTACAACCTATACGACTCGATGCGTATAAACCACTAAGAGAAGTGGTAAGTGAAACATTGCGTCAAGCCATCCAAGATGGAATATTAAAGCCTGGTGAACGTCTCATGGAAATCCCTCTCGCTGAAGAGTTGGGGGTGAGCCGCACACCGATTCGTGAAGCCATTCGTAAACTAGAACTAGAAGGCTTTGTCGTTATGGTTCCTCGTCGTGGTACTTACGTTGCTAACATATCTTTAAAAGGATATCACTCAAGTATTTGAAATTCGCTCAGCCCTTGAAGAACTTGCAGCAGGCCTTGCAGCAGAACGCATCACCGAAGAAGAAATTGAAACCTTGGAAAGAATGCTTGTGGAAATCGGCGACCACATGGAAAACAAAGACATGGATTCTGTTGTAGCTGCGGATGTAGAGTTTCACGAAGTGCTGTACCGCGCCTCTCGAAATGAACGATTAGCGGACATCGTCCATAACTTGCGTGAACAAACCTACCGCTTCCGTAGTTTCTCTATGAACCAACCTGGTCGACTTAGAAAAACTTGGGAAGAACATCGTCAACTCGTAGAGGCTATCGCTTCTCATAATGCTACTCAAGCTCGCAAGTTAGCTAGACTACACATGGAGTATTCAGAACAAACCCTATTACAAGGTATGGAAGAGTCCCAAGAATTCGGCCATTCACAGAAGTAATACACAACTACATACGAAAAACATAAAATCACAGCTCTTTTGGCTGTGATTTTGTATTTTGTATCCAGTATTATGCATTTCTCTCATATCCTTTTCAAGCCCCATGTTAATTGAACTTTTAAAGTTTTCCTGCCTAAGTTATAAATTTTTTTACTAAACCTAGTACTGAATTAGCATAGCTTTTAGTCATAATACCATGTCTTTTTTACATACATTCGTTGTATAATTTATTCTAAAGGCGTGCGATTTATATGGCTTTATTTAGAGAAAGGACTGATACTCAATGCAAGCCCAGTTAAACGCTGCAATATCTATGATCAATGGATATTTGTGGGATTATCTTATTATCTTCATCCTCATCGGTGCAGGTCTTTATTTCACATTTACAACTAAATTCGTACAAATTCGATACTTAGGTGAAATGATTCGACTCATTGCAAGTAGTGCAGGTGAAAAAACCGAAAAAAATCATATTTCTTCATTCCAAGCATTCTGCGTAACGACTGCATCTCGTGTAGGTGTTGGTAACATCGCAGGTATCGCGATTGCCGTAGTAATAGGTGGCCCTGGTGCTATCTTCTGGATGTGGGTTATCGCTCTTCTTGGCGCCTCCACAGGCTTCGTAGAATGTACATTGGCCCAAATTTACAAAAAACCTCTAGCTAATGGTGGTTTCTATGGCGGCCCTGCATACTACATCAAACAAGGTCTTAACAGCCCTGGTTTCTCCGTTTTATTTGCCGTACTTATTACAATTACTTTTGGTTGGATTTACAACTCCGTACAAGCTAATACATTAGCAGCATCCTTGGTAACTCTTGATGTACCTGCTCATATTACTGGCGGTGTAGTAGCTGCTTTAATCTTAGTTATCGTATTCGGTGGCTTAAGCGCAGTTGCAAAAGTTGCAGAAATTCTCGTTCCAGTAATGGCATTTGCTTACATCGGCACAGCATTATACGTTATGATTACTAACATTACACAATTGCCGCATGTATTCTATTCTATCTTCTCTAACGCTTTCACACTTGATGCAGCTGGTGGCGGTCTCTTTGGCACCGTTATGATGACTGGTATCAAACGTGGTCTATTCTCCAACGAAGCTGGTCAGGGTTCCGTTCCTAACGCGGCGGCTACAGCTACTGCAAACCACCCAGTTGAGCAAGGTTTAATCCAAGCGTTCGGCGTATACTTAACAACATTCATCATCTGTACAGCATCCGCGTTCATCGTTCTTATCATTGGCGATTACACAACTACAGGTCTTACAGGCGTTGCATTGGTACAATATAACTTAGCTCAAGAGCTTGGTCCATGGGCTCCATATGCAATGGCATTGTTCATCGTTATGTTCTCCTTCAGTTCCCTAGTTGGTAACTACTACTATGGCGAGATCAACATTACTCACCTTACAGATAAAAGATTCTATCTTCATTTCTTCCGTATCGGTGTAATCATCATGACATTTGTTGGCTCTGTTGCCTCTCTAGATCTCGTATGGAACCTAGCCGATTTATTCATGGCTTTCTTAGTATTACTAACGTAAGTTCCATCGTATTGGGACGTACTGCAGGTCTTGCACTTGATGACTATATCAAACAACGCAAGTGGCATCAAACACCTGTATTTAACCGTTCTGTTCTTAATCATTCATACGGCATCGTATGGTGGGGTGATGGCCAAACTACAGACAGCACTGCTGCTGAAAAACATTAATCAATCGATTAATTAAATCATTACACACATAAGGGTCCTTATTCCTCCGAATATCTTATAGCTTTTTTACCGGTCAACTTTTATACACTATGCCAAAACTACTAAAGCAAATTTATACATTAAATTGAAACAACTGAGCAATTTTATACACTAGACGCAGAAGGCTAAATCAATTTTTTCTCCTTTAATAGCAGTGAGTAAAATCACAGTATTTATCTATATTTTTTACTTACTTTAAAGATTCAAAACTATAGAATATATTTAAAAATACGAAAAGGGTATTATGTATACAACGTCGAATACATAAGTATGTGATAAAATTTAGCACTAATTAATAAATTTACTCTGATATCCAGGAGGCAATTATGAGCGGTTACAACCCATATGAAAACATGTTAAACACATTAGACGTAGCAGCTGAGAAAAGCTCGGCTATTCTCGTAGCGATTACGAAGTATTACGTCATCCAGAACGCGAATTAAAAGTAGCAGTACCTCTTCAACTAGACAATGGTGAAGTTCGCGTATACGAAGGCTATCGTTGCCAACACTCCACATTGCGTGGTAGTGCTAAAGGTGGTCTTCGCTTCCATCCAGATTCCGATGAAAACGAAGTTCGTGCATTGGCAGCTTGGATGACTATTAAAAACGCCATCGCTAACATTCCTTATGGCGGTGGCAAAGGCGGTATCAAAGTTGATCCAAAAACTTTAAACCCTCGTGAATTAGAACGCTTGACTCGTAACTTCGTACGTCGTATTGCGCCAATCATCGGCGTTAATACTGACGTTCCAGCATCCAGACGTAAATACAAACGCCCAAATCATGAGCTGGATTGCTGATGAATACAGCACATTAAAAGGCGAATGGAGCCCTGGTATCGTTACTGGTAAACCTATTGAAGTAGGCGGTTCATTAGGTCGTAATGAAGCAACTGGTCGCGGCTGTCTCATCGCATTACAAAGTTACTTAGCTAAGAAAAACTTAGACATCAAAAACCTTACTGTAGCAGTTCAAGGCTTTGGTAACGTAGGTTCCGTAGGTGCTCGTCTCATTGCACAAGCAGGTGCAAAAGTTGTTGCTATCGGCGACGTAAGCGTTAACATCTACAACCCTAACGGTATTGATGTGGAAAAAGCATACGAATATGCTAACTCCCATGGTCGTTCTCTTGAAGGTTACAGCGAACCAGGTATGACTACAATTGGTGCTCAAGAATTATTGGCTCAACCAGTTGATGTATTGTACATGGCAGCTCTTGAAAACCAATTAAACAAAGATAACATGGAAAACATCCAAGCTAAAATCATCTTGGAAGGTGCTAATGGCCCTACTACTAATGATGCAGATAAATACTTCTATGAAAAAGGTATCGATATCATTCCTGACGTTCTTGCAAACGGCGGCGGCGTAGTTGTATCCTACTATGAATGGGTACAAAACAAAGCAAGCTTCTACTGGACTGAAGAAGAAGTTAACGAAAGATTAACTAAAAATATGCAAAATAGCTTCGAAGCTGTTTGGGAAATGCAACATAAATACAATGTACCACCTCGTCAAGCAGCGTACATGGTTGCTCTTGAACGCCTCGTAGTTGAAACTAGATGGCGCGGTTATAACTGCTAATCCTTTCTACCTCCATAACATTTAGCCATAAAAAGAAGGCGTAAGCTCATTTGAGCTTACGCCTTTTATTTATAAACCTTTTATTTGAAAGCACCTAATAAAGCTGCCACACTAGGACGGCTGATCAAGGCTTTCACTAATATAGAGCCAAGAACGGCTGGGATGGTTTGACCAACGATAAGGTTCAATACTAATGGCCAGTATGGAAGGCCAAGCAACGGGCTGAGCCATAACGGCACGCACAATGCAGGTACAAAGATGATTGGCAATATCGCCCACCAAGCGCTGAGGCCAAGCTTACGCATACCTACGATAATACCTGTTGTTAAAATACCGACACCAAAGCCGCCCATCATATCGAGGATACCAAGACCACCGAATAGGAAGTTAGAAATGAGGTTGCCAATCCCCATGGGAATCACCAAAGAACGGAAAGGCATAAGCAAGTGCATATAATGATGTTGCTATACGAATTTGATACGCCCCGAAGGAAACGCTTTGCGTTACATACAATACAACGATGTACAATGCCACAACCATGGCAGAAATAGTTAATTTGCGTGTAGAAATCATAACACTCACCTCCTCAAAATAAAAAAAGCATGGCAAAACTACCATGCTTACAATGCTTATGAATTTCCGTAGTTTTGTTTAGAGACAGGATGGTTTCAAACTGTCTTATTTAGTTGTCGCCTTTAGACAATACTAATATTAGCATATATCTAATATTTTCGCAATCAATTTAGTTGTAGGCGGACTTATATGTAAATCTACTATTAGTGTTAAGTTGGTAAGGACGGGGTGTCAGGAGATACCTTTCCTCATCGCTCCACTGGCGAACCGGTCATCGGCCTAGGGCCTCGACCTGCCAAAGTCGCTCTTTGAAAAGGTATCTCCTGCCACTGCGAATTTAGTAACTCAACTTAATCCTAATATTAGTGACATATTAGCCCGCCTAATCTCCAATATATTATCTTATCTATTAGTTTATATAGCAAAAGTAGCCGCCTAAATGGCGACTACTAATGTAATCCAGTTTTAGTGGATGTAGAGAAGTTCTATTATTGTGCTGGGTCTTCGACGCCGTTGGCGTGGAAGGCTTCAGCTCTGTCGATACAGGTGCCGCAGTGTCCGCATGGTTTATCGCCGCCTTCGTAGCAGGACCAGGTTAGGTGGTACGGAACGCCTAGGCGTAGGCCTTCTTTTACGATGTCCGCTTTGTTATGGTTGATGAATGGTGCTTCTAGGGAGCATTCTTTACCAGATCCTTCGAAGATGGCATCGCCCATGGATTTGTAGAAGTGTTCTGTACAGTCTGGGTATGCGTTACCAGCCGCATCATCGCTATGGGCACCGTAGTAGATATAGCCGCAGTCTAGAGATAAGGCTAAGGAAGCAGCCGCAGATAGGAATAGACCATTTCTAAATGGCACATAGGTGCTAACCGTACCTTCCCCTTCTGTTTCTTGTTGTTCCTTGTATGAACCTTGAGGTATTTCCTCTGTAGATTGGGTCAATAAAGAGCAATTGCTGAAGGCAAACAATTTAGTGACATCCATCGTTTTACCTTCAATGCCATAATAAGCGAGAATAGATGCAGCAGCCTCTAGTTCTTTACTATGTTTTTGACCGTATTGAATGGATAAAGGCACTACATTGTCTTTGCCAAATCTTTCAATAGCTAGCGCTAAACATGTAGTACTATCTACACCACCGCTGAATAAGACAACAGCCTTTTGTTTTTGTGCCATAAGGTCTCCTTTCACCTATTACAACAGCCCCATCCTAAGATGAGGCTGTAGATTATACTTTCAATATATTATAAATCGATATCTAATTCTACTGGGCAGTGATCAGAGCCAAAGATTTGTTGGTGAATTTTAGCTTCTTGAATTTTATCGTCAAGACGTTTAGAAGTGATGAAGTAGTCAATTCTCCATCCTGTATTCCGCTCACGAGCTTTACCCATGTAGGACCACCAACTGTATTGCTCAATTGCATCTGGATAGAGGTGACGGAATGTATCTGTGAAACCAGCACCTAACAGTTCTGTCATTTTTGCGCGCTCTTCATCGGAGAAGCCTGCATTTTTACGGTTCGTCTTAGGATTTTTAAGGTCGATTTCTTGGTGCGCTACATTAAGGTCACCACAAAGAATGACTGGTTTTTTCTTATCTAATTCAAGCAAATAGTTGCGGAATGCGTCTTCCCAAGCCATACGGTACTCAAGACGAGCCAATTCACGTTGGCTATTTGGTGTATAGCAACATACTAAATAAAAATTGTCATATTCAGCAGTAATAACACGGCCCTCTTGATCGTGTTCTTCAATGCCAATACCATTAGTTACGGATAACGGTTTAATGCGCGTGAATACAGCCGTACCACTATAGCCTTTTTTCACAGCACTATTCCAATATTGCTCATAGCCTGGCAATTCCAAAGAAATTTGATCAGGTTGCAATTTTGTTTCTTGCAAACAGAAAATATCTGCATCTAATTCGTTAAAGGATTCCATAAAACCCTTTGTGACAGCCGCACGTAGACCGTTTACATTCCAAGAAATTAATTTCAATTCTTACTCCTTATTCTAATAGTGCTTTTACATACTAATATAGTTTGTGAAAGCCTCTATTTCAACAATTTCCTTATATTTCAAAATATTCTTATTTATACTAGCAATTATAGTATGTTATACAGTTTAGCCAGAAAATTGTACATTACTATTGTTTGTGTTTCTTTGCATGTCTTGCTTCCGCACGAGCTTTTCGAGCGTTTTCGTTGGCTTTAAGATCACTTTCACGTTTTCTCACGGAAATAATTAGCTATGGAAGATAAAACAAGAATTACCAACACCGTAACATTAAACATGCCGGGCCCGAAGGTATAGATGTGATAACACAAATAACCAAACGCAACAAGGGTTAGTAGATGTTTTAAAATTTTCATTTGCCCTCCTGTACTATCGTAATGTTTCTACACCAGTCTTAAGTGGGAACCCATCATAAGTTACCCAGTCACTAGAGCTACCAACATATAAAGCCGATTCAAGCCCTACTTCGCTCATAGTTAACATCGCATTACAAGCGGTTACCCCTGAGCCACAGTAAGTCACAACAGGTCTATTTTGGTAGATTTCATTATAGTACTCAGCCTCTAAGTCTTTTACAGACTTCGGACCATCGACTGTATAGCCACTTTCATAAGAAATGATTAACAGCACCAGGAATATGTCCTGTCATGCCATCCATCGTATCTACTTGAGACCCATCGTAGCGGAACGGCGCACGAGCATCAATGATAACATGATCACCCGCTTTCACTAGCCTTGAGTACCTCATCACGACTCATCACCATATGCGTTTGCAATTCATAGTTAAAAACAGACGGTTCAGCTGGTAACGGAGTTGGTTCTTTAGTTAGACCATGACCTTCCTTAACCCAACGTTCAATACCACCCGACAATACGCGCACATCAGTTAACCCCATGTAGCGCAACGTCCACCATAAACGTCCCGCCAAGAAAAGCCAAGAGTCATATACAACAACCTTGGAATCACAAGTGATCCCGTAAGACTCAAAAGTATGAGCCAACTGCTCCATATCCGGCAATGGATGACGACCGCCATGCTCGCCCAAAGGACCTGTTAAATCCTTATTTAAATCTACAGGAACCCTTAATATGGCCTTTTTTATAATCTTGATAGCCTCGAGCATCTAAAATAATGACCTCGTCGAGACAAGCTAATAATTCTTTAGGAGTGATGAAATTTGACATATTGTACTCCTTTCTTTTTATTATATCGAAAAATACAAATTTGATAATATTATTATATAACGATATGAAAGTATGGACAATGAATATCAAAATATAATTTAAATAATACTTATATATGCACTAATAATTCTTGTACATTACAAATATGCTATCCATTAAAATAAAAGGTACACTTATATATCATAATAAGCATACCTTTATATATTATGTTATAAACGTTTAGAGATCGCATCTACTGCATCAATATCAGCAGGTAACCAATCTACTGAGTATAAGGTTTCTTTAGATAGCCATTTAGCGCTTCATTTTCTAATAGAGTAATATCAGAATCATTTACTAAAGAACATAAATAACAATACATTGTTAAATCAAACTTCTCATACCGTGTATATTCAATAGTAATAATATGTTCCAGAACGGTAATCTCCGCTTCTAGTTCTTCATGTATTTCTCTTTTAAGTGCTACCTCGTGAGCTTCGCCAGGCTCAACCTTACCACCTGGGAACTCCCAACCATCTTTTAGATCACCATAACCACGTTGAGTAGCTAATATAGTATTATCTTTTTTGATAATTGCTGCTACAACTTCAATATGTTTTCGTTCTTCACTCATATATCCTTATCCATTAACAATATAATCATATATATCATCCCGTACGGGCACTTCAAGTTGATACTCTAGCTCTACTGCCATAGTACCATTTGCCATAAAGATTTCTTTAGCTCGTTCTCGTCCTGTAGAATGAATAGGACCCAAATAGTAAAACTCTTTAGACTCTTCATCATCCTTGTTTTTTCTCACAAACAAATGCATAGAAACCCCTAAGGCATCAGCGTTAAATGCAGTCTGCACATCATCAGAAGAAAATGATCGTTTATTTTTAGAAATAGCTTTCAATAATCCTGGATTTTCAAATCTATCTTCATACTTAATAGTATCTTGAATATCATCTGCTTTATGATAATTGATGAATACAGGATACGTCTTTGTTTCCTTATGGAATTTATATCCCCCAATATTCAATGGCACTTCATTTTGAGGCCATTCTAATAATTGACACACTTGTTCATATGTATACTTTTCATATAAAGCAAAAGGAGTATTCGGATAAATCTTACCTTTATATTTATCATCAAACTGTTTCAAACCATAGGTAACAAGTTCTTGCACTTGCTCTTTAAAATTACTATTTTCTAATGCAGCTTTAAATGCTTGAGATATTTCATAACGACCATTAGATAATTCAATAAATACACTATCTTCAAATGTCTTTTGTGCCGCTTTCACACCGAATTGATTTGTCATAACATTAATGAGATTAATTCGCCCATACTCAGATAATTCTACATTATATGTATTTAAAAGCTCATTAGATACATATGTAATAACATCCTGTTTTCCTTCTAATAATGCTTGTAATACTAATAGCTCTCGTACACGTATTCCTGTTGTTAGTTTTTGAGATATAAAATGTAACATCCGTTCCTGAACAGGTGTGAATGATACATCATAGTCCTTATCTTTAACCTTTATCAAGAAATTATGATAGGACTTAAATTTACTAAAAAATTCGACTTACATCAATAGAACCATGTTCTGCAAAATCAGAAATTCTAGGAATACGACCTAATTTAAAGCGCAAATTAAAATAGGCTTCTTTTATTAATTTCATATCAGAAAACTTTGCCGTATCAATAGATTCGTAAATACGTTGTTTCGCAATTTTATCAAAATGTACAGTTGAGCTACCTGGAATAATACGATTACCTGCTTGTACATATCGACGCAATGTATCTTTGTTATAACTTCTATCACCAGATAGTGCCAAGGGAATCACAAAGTTATTTGTATAGTTCCCAATAAAATCAAGGATAACTACATATTCCTTATCTTCAAACTTACGAAGTCCACTCCTAACTGTTGAATAAAAGATTATCGGACTTTCAGTTTGACGTAGCATAATAACTTGATTGATTTCAATATCAACACCTTCATTAAAGATATCTACAGTAAATATATAATCTAACTGCTCATCAAGTCTACCTTGATACTCCCCGGTCCCTGTTAATCGAGCAATCGTTTTCTCTCTACTTTCTTGGCTATCCTCACCCGTCAAGCTTACCGTGCGATAAATCCCTCGCTCATTAAAAGCGTCAGATAAAGCCTTTGCTTCAACGCGATTACTGCAGAATACCAGGCCTTTTACACGACTACCACTATGTCCAAAGTAGCGAATCTTTTCAATAATTTTATCTACACGCTCCTTTGTTGATAAATTAGAAAAAGTAACCTCCATATCAGTAATCGGTTCGTCTGTATCAACCCATAAGTCACTAATACCAAAATAGTGGAATGGACACAATAAATCTTCCTCTAGAGCCTGTTGTAATCGAATTTCATAAATAATATTATGATCAAAGAGCTCATATAAATCATAACCATCAGTCCGCTCCGGACTTGCAGTCATACCTAATAGAAACTGTGGTTTAAAATAGTCGATAATACGTTGATAACTTTCAGAGCCTGCACGATGTACTTCGTCAATAATAATACAATCAAAAGTTTTTGGATCGTATTGTTTCATTACATCATAACGCCCCATCATTTGCATTGTAGAAAATACATGGGTAGCATCATATTTTTTAACATTACCAGATACTAACCCAAACGTTATAGATGGATCATTATAAACCCGTTCAAAACTTGCCATTGCCTGTTTTGCTATTTGTTCGCGGTGCACTAAAAATAGAATTCTTTTCGGATTCATTTCACGCATCGTAAAGGCTGCTGCATAAGTTTTTCCTGTCCCCGTAGCAGAAATTAAAAGCCCTCGTTTAGCCTGATTAGCTCTTAGCTCATTAAAGTTGGCAATAAACTGTTGTTGCATTATATTAGGTTCTAAAGTAGGTAAATCAACTTGATTAAACTGTTCCGCTACAGACCTTTGAGAAGAACGTTCTGGACGAACCCATCTAGGCTTATACCAAGGTATAAACTCTTCATAAGGAATGGCAAATTTTGAATCCCAATACAGTTCAAATTCCTCATTAATCTCTCGAGCATAAGTATCGCTACCATGTACTTCAGAACGGGTATTCCACTCTCTATTGCTCTTTAGCGCATTAATAGTTAAATTAGAACTACCTATTATAATTTGATAGGATTCATCTTTCCTAAAAATATATCCCTTTGTATGAAACCATGTCCACTACCTTGTGTAGTGCAATATACCTTCAAATCAATATTCTTTAGATTACCTAAATCTTCTAGAACTTGTGGACTATTAAAACCAAGATAATCTGTTGTTAATATGCGACCATGTACACCTCGATCTTCTAACTCTTTAAGTATTGGTTTTAATGTTAATAAGCCTTCTGGAGTTATAAATGCTACAGATATTAAAAACTCATCACAATTACGCAAACCATCTTCTATAGCAGATAACACATTACGCCCTTCCCCATTAGCAATAAGTTCCGAAGATGTAGCAAAATTGATTAAATGATTCGATTCTGACATAAAACTCCCCATATAATGAATACTATATTGCTATTATACCAGCCGCTGCAGCGTCTAGAGAAATATATTTTTATGCAGAATAGCTTGTTTATGTAAAAGCCTTTAAGGTTATCCCTCTACAAATCACTAATTATAAATATTAATACATGTTCACATAACATAATTTCATCTATTCCTTATGATTCTCCACTCTATACGTCTTTTTTGGGACGTAAGTTTATGATATAATATAACTAATTACTCTTAGGGGCGTAGTCCGCCCAAACGGATCCAAAAGAGTTAGTGTGTTTTCAAGGAGCGTGCGCAGTTGAAAAGGGTACATCAAGTTAATAGCAGCTGTTATACTTGGCGTCGCTATTATCGGTGGTGGATCTACGGGTGTATACACTTCTGTCATCCAATACAACGACAATTTTATATCGATCAACCGTTGACGACAAGATCAACGCTATCCGACCTTATATCGTCGCATTAGACTCATATAACGCGTACAGTGTAGCCTATGCAAATCAATTACAACCAACTCTTGAAGAGTTACGTAATGGGTCCCATAACACGACGATTACATTACCTAAATACAAAGATCTTAAAACAGCATTAGAGGCTGCTAAGCAAGATAGCCCTACTCCATACGAAGATGTAAACCAATCAACTAATGATGTATTAGCAGTGCTAGATCAATTGATTCCTGTTGCGGATCAATTGCAAGCCTACTATGTAGAACGTCGTTTTGAAAAAGATAATTTCAAAGGTAGCGATGAGTTAGCGGCACAGTATGTACCTCTAGCTGAACAATTCTACGCTACATACAATGCTTTAGATTTAGCCTTAGATAATCGTAATAATGAGCTCTATACAGAACGCATGACTGAATATCAAGGTGAAAAACGTGAAAATGCAGTTAACTTCATCGAGTTAAATCTCATGACGGCCCAAACAATCGATCTTATCGATCCAGATGGAAATACAGATACCCAAAAGGTTGAAGCAAACTTGCAACAAATCACGCAACGCATTAACAAATTACAACCTGGTACAACATCAGAAACGCAAAACGCAGTTCGCGAGTATCAAGATTCTGTAAAGAGTTTGTCGCAGAGGCTCGCAACTATATCATCATCAATTCTTCCTACGGCGAAGCATATACACAACTATTTATTAAATATAACAAAATGGTTGGCAAAGCAAATGTCGTAAATATGGCAGAACTTGATGCAACAGAGCAAAAGAAAAAATAACTAACTACCAAAAGAGGACTAGCCGTGGCTAGTCCTCTTTTGCTATGTCGACAACTACGTTAAATTATATTAACAAGTTTCATTACTATAGGTTTATATAATAAAATTATTTCCGTTTTAAGTCTTTTGTAATGATATAGTATTCAGATGGAGATATCTTAATACCATCGATATTGTTATTCCCTACAATATTAATCTTAGGATATCCAAGGAAGAGTGCTATCGAATCATCTAGCATCAATTGTTGTGCATTGATCACCGCATTACGACGAACCACTGGATCATTAGCGCTTTCACCAAGAGCCAACAATTCATCGAAACGTGGATTAGAGAATCCAGAACCATTTGCCTCAGCACCGGTCCCCCAGTATTGTTTCAAGAACCATACAGGTTCGCCAGTATTAGCAGTAACTACACTAGAGATGAGCATATCGTAATCCCCAGATTGCGCCAATGTATCAATCACAGCATAGTCTATGATTTTAATTTGTAAATCTACACCGATTTTTGTAGTCCGCTTGTAATGCCTCTGCATATAATGGCAATTCAGGACGAGATGTATAGGCATAGAAATCAAGCACTAGGTTTTCACCATCTTTATCTACAATCCCATCACCATTTGTATCAATATAACCTTCACGTTTAAGTAATTCTTTAGCACGTTCAACATTATATTTATTAGGATCCCGCAATTGATTGAATCCATAATCAATGGACGGTGGCAATGGAGCCTTACCGGCAATAAAGGTATCCTTCATAAGGTTCTTTGCATAAGACTCACGATTCGCTCCGGCAATGAGGGCCGCTCGAAGATTAGCATTCTTAAGCTTGCCTTTTTGGCTCATCCGAACGAATACATCACGTAAAGATGATACTTCATAAATAGTAAATTTCTTATCATTTTGGAAGATACTATATTCACCAGGTCCAATGTTAACGGCCATATCTACATCGCCCGCTTGTAACGCCATAGCACGAGTATTGGCATCGTTAATAGATGGAATTTCAACCTTAGCAAAGCCTGGCTTGCCATCCCAGTAGTTATCATTCCGTGCTAGCTCAGCACGCTCTTTTGTAAATGATGTCACTACATAAGGACCAGTACCAATAGGACCTTCCTTCGCAATATCACGACCATTTGCCTCAGCAGTTACATCCATAATAAGGAACAATGGATCCCCCAACAAGTTTGGCAAATTATAATAAGGCTTATCGGTCTTAATTGTGAGCTCTTGACCATTAGCCGTCATTTCAGTGTAATTAAAGAATGTTTTTGCCCGTTTACTCTTCGCAAAGGTTCGTTCCAAAGACGCCTTTACGGCCTCAGCAGTAAGAGCATTACCGTTAGAGAACTTAACCTTATCATTGATGGTGAAAGTCCAAGTCAGCTTATCATCACTTTGCTTCCAAGAGGATGCTAACCAGGGTTTAGCATTCATGTGATCATCAAATTTTATTAGAGTTTCCCCTACACCATATCGTACAACGGCCCAGCATCATACCAATCAGTAATGCCTTACGTAATCCTTTCATTCACACACCTAACCTTTCTCTATAAGTATATGTATATGTATATCATTTCATATGAGCATTTTTTATTATACCCATAGGGGTATATTGCTTAGTCAACTATACTATATATTAAGTATTAACACAATCATTTTTGAGAAAATTTTCGATATATTTATATATGTGAGCAAATCTGTATAAATACGTAACATACAAAAATAGCAGTTAGCGCTAAAGCTAACTGCTATTATATATGTACCTACTGTATTTTACCCATATTAGTAGAGCAAATCCTCTGGTTGAATACACTAGGCGATTGCTACAATGAGAGGTCTGATAAGTTGTATTAAAGTCCTATGCTTCTACAGCCGCTTCTAAAGTAAGTGGCTTATGATCTTTGACCAATTTCAAAGATAGAGCTCAATAGAACCTTTGTATAAGGATGTTTTGCATCTGCTAAATGGAATGCATCTAGCTCTTCAACGACAGCACCTTTATGCATAACAACTACCTTATGACACATCGTGCGAATGAACGCAATATCATGAGCAATAAATAGGTATGTTAAATTTTTCTTTTTTTGTAAACGCGCTAGTAAATAGGCGATGGAGTCTTGTACAGACACGTCTAGAGCACTTGTTGCCTCATCTAGAACAAGAATTTCTGGTTCAAGTACAATGGCACGAGCAATGGCCACACGTTGACGTTGGCCGCCAGACATTTCATGAGGATAGCGATGCATAAACTCGCGAGATAAATCTACCATTTCCAGGTAGTCACCTGCGATTTGTTCTTCTTTTCCCTTTTTCAAGAAGCCCAAAATTGTATAACGGTTCAAGGAATAATATCCTTTACCTTCATACGCGGATTGAAGGCTGCAGATGGATCTTGGAATACCATTTGAATTTTCTTGCGGTATTCTTTCGTTTGTTCAGAATTCATATGTTGAATCTCTACACCATCTACATAAATCTCGCCTTCCGTAATAGGAAGCATCTTCATGATCATACGAACCAATGTTGTTTTCCCAGAGCCAGATTCCCCTACAATCCCAAGGGACTCGCCTTTTTCTAAGGTGATATTAATACTCTTACACGCTTCGAGCTCACCACCAGTAGGAAGTGGGAATCGTTTACATACATTTTTTAATTCTACAGCGTAGTTAGTCAATGTAACGACCTCCTCCCAATGTTGGTACCGCATTTTTTAATTGTTTCGTATATTCATTAGATGGATTTTCCAAAATATCTTGTGGGGTTCCAGCATCTACAACACGGCCCTTTTTCATAACAATAATATAGTCAGACATATACGCTGCTACACCAAGGTTATGAGTTACCATGACTATTGCAGAATTATGCTCTTTAGCTAGTTCAAGCATTTGCATAACCACTTGAGATTGTGTTGTTACATCTAAAGCAGATGTAGGTTCATCACCAATTAATAACGCAGGATCCAGCGCTAATGCCATAGCAATGCCCACACGTTGGCGTTGACCACCGGATAACTCGTGTGGATAACGGCGCAATATATCCGCTCCATTAGGAAGAGAATACAGATTCTAATAACTCAATTGCTCGTCGATCACATTCATCATTAGTGATTTCAATATGAGATTTAAATAATTCTCTAAACTGTTTACCAATGCGAACAATTGGATCTAATGCACTACCACTATCTTGGAAAATCATGGCCATATCTTTACCACGTATAGCTCTCCATTCAGACTTAGATAGGGTGCGAAGGTCTTGACCATTAAAGAGCATTGTACCATCTGTGACCTCACCACCTACAGGTAATAAACCCATAAGGGCCCGGATCACGGTAGTTTTACCGGATCCAGATTCCCCTACAATGGTTAATACCTTACCGCGTTCCAAGGTAAAGTTCACATCCATAACAGCAGGCACACCTTGGTACGCGATGTTAAGGTTTTCTACAGTTAGTATGTTTTCTGCCATTATAGCTCCTTATTATTTTGTAATTTTATTAGTAATCCAGTAGTAGTCACTTGGGTACATGACAGCACCTTTCAAGTAAGAACCAGTAACGATATTAGTTTTAGGGTAACCTAAGAACAATGCAGCACCATCATTCATCAATAATTGTTGAATTTGGATTGCATAGTCACGACGTTTTGCAGGGTCGAATTCAGTTTCAGCAGCATCTAACAATTGGTCAACTTGTGGGTTGGAGTAACCAGAACCGTTTTGAGGGTTGGAACCATTGTCATTAGTATGCCAGTAGTTAGCTAAGAACCAGATTGGATCGCCTGTATTAGCAGTTACGATGTTGGAGATAAGCATATCATAGTCGCCCTCTTGACCCATTTTATCGATCAAGTTATAGTCAACTGTTTTGATTTTCATATCGATGCCAACCTTTTTTTAGGTCTGCTTGAACAGCTTCTGCATAAAGTGGTAATTCTGCACGAGAATTATATACTACGAAGTCGAATGTTAATGGTTTGCCATCTTTATCAAGGATGCCGTCACCATCAGTATCTTTCCAACCATCTTCTGCTAACAATTGTTTAGCGCGTTCAGGATTATAGGCATTAGGATCTTTCAAATCTTTGAAACCATAGTCCATGGATGGTGGAATTGGTGCGGAACCAGGGATGAATGTACCTTTAACAATACATCAGCATAGTTTTACGGTCTGTTGCGGAAATAACTGCAGCACGTACTTTGTCATCACCAAGAACACCTTTTGGTTAATACGAGCCAATACTACACGAAGAGATGCGATTTCATCAACCTTGAACTTATCGTTATTTTGGAATAAGCCCATTTCACCAGGACCGATATTAACAGCCATATCTACGTCGCCAGATTGTAAGCTCAAAGCAGTATTAGGGTCATCGATGGAAGGAATCTCTACAGTTTTAAATGGTACTGTACCATCCCAGTAGTTTTCGTTGGCAACCATTTCAGCACGATCTTTTAGTGAAGGATTTAACTACATATGGGCCTGTACCGATAGGACCTTCCTTCGCAAAGTTACGGCCATCTTTTTCAGCTTGAACGTCAACGATTAGGAACAACGGATCCGCTAAAAGGCCAGGCATATTAGGATATTCTTTTGTTGTATGAATAACTAATTGTTGACCATTAGCTTCCATAGAGTCATATTCGAAAAATGTTTTTGCACGATTGGATTTTTCAAAAGCCCGTTCGATAGATGCTTTAACTGCTGCAGCATCAACTTTTTTACCATTAGAGAATTTCACTTTATCATTGATTGTGAAAGTCCACGTTTTATGGTCTGGGGATACTTCCCATTTGGATGCGATCCAAGGTTGAGGTTTCATATGTTCGTCAAACTTAGCCAATGTTTCACCTACACCATAGCGCATTACAACCCATGCGAAGAAGTTTTCTGTAGGTTCTAATGTGGATGCGAAGTTAGTTACACCAACTTTTAAAACATCCTTATTAGCAGCACCATTATTATCAGAGCCGCAACCAGCAATGAAGGAACCCATCATTACAATGCTAAGACCTGCTAAGAGGGCTTTTTTCCAAGATTTTTTCATGTAAAATCTCCTTGTACCATTACATATAAACATAAAACATACACATCATGACCACTACAATCTACAATAGTCATAATGGAAAACCTTATCACCGCCTATTTATATAACAACTTTCACAACACAACCTATAAATAAGCATCACACGTAACTAACCTTGGTTCTTAGGATCCACTACGTCACGTAAGGAGTCAGACCAAAGATTAAAGATAGCAACCACGATAAGGATGGACATACCAGGGAATGCCATGAGCCATGGACTCGTTTGCAAGTACTGACGACCTTCGTTGAGCATAAGGCCCCATTCTGGTGTTGGTGGTTGCGCACCAAAACCAAGGAATGATAAACCAGCAACTTCAATCATAATAGCCCCAATATCAAGAGCCCTGTTGTAACAACAAGAGGAAGGATATTGGGAATGATATGACGTCTTAGAATAGTCGTTGTAGAGGCCCCCATCATGACAGCCGCCGTTACATACTCTTCACCGCGAACTTTCAACGTCATAGAACGTACAATACGAGCATATTTTGCCCAACCTACAACAGATAAGGCTAAAATCGTATTTACAATGCTACCACCTAGAATACCAGCAATAGCAATGGCTAATACTACGCCCGGGATAGCATAATGTCCGCAAAACGCATGAGGACCATTTCGATTTTCCCGCCGAAATAACCAGCTACAGCACCGATAATAGTACCAATGCTTACCATGATAACAACGATACTGACACCCATAAACAAGGATAACTGTGTACCATAAATGATGCGAGACAATACATCACGACCAAGCTTATCTGTACCAAACCAATGTTGACTACTTGGCGCTTGTAATGCTTGACTCAGATTTGAGCTAAAAGCATCACCCGGAGCAAGCCATGGTGCAAATATAGCTATGAGAACTACCACAATCATCAAGGTGCTATAGAAAGAGAACAATTTATGTTTTTGAATAAATTCTGCCATTATGCTCTCTCCCTTTTCAATCTAGGGTCTAATAGGATATATGACGCATCAACTAATGCATTGATACACATATAGGCTAAAGCAACCCACAATACAAAGCCTTCAATCAATGGATAGTCGCGCATGGTAATGGCATATACTGCCATATTCCCAAGGCCAGGCCAGGAGAATACCATTTCAATAACTGCAACACCGCCTAATAACCAACCGATAACAACGCCCAGTATAGTGATAAGTGGTAATACTGCATTAGGCAAAATATGACCGAATAAAATTTTCAGCTCACTCACACCACGAGCACGAGCGCCGATAACATAATCCTTTTGCATTTCTTCAAGAATAACGAGACGAACTTGGCGCATGTACTTGGACCCGACTACAACAGCTAATGTAACGGCTGGTAGAATTACACCGATAGGAGTTACACGAGAAGATGCAATAGGAACAAGTCCTAATTTAAGGCCAAAGATATAAATCAGTACAAGGCCTAACCAGAATGATGGCATAGACACGCCTACAAAGGAAGCAACGCGCAACAGATAGTCGATCCATTTGTTACGATTTAAGGCGCTTATAATACCTGCAGGCAATGCATAGAGCAGCGTAAATACTAATGCTGTACCTGCTAACATTACTGTCCCTGGTAAAGCCTCCAACATACGATCTACTACTGGCTTTTTAGCAGAGTAACTCATCCCTAAATCACCTTGTGCAGCATTCACAACCCAGTTTGCATATTGCACTAAGAACGGTTTATCTAACCCAAGCTGAGCCCGAGTCTCATCGATGAGCTCCTGAGACACGATAGTGTCTGCCGTTTCTAGTAACATCGTAACTGGATCGCCTGGTGCTAAATAAGTGAGACAAAATGTTAAAAAAGTAATGCCAAACAGTGTAACAATGAATTGACCTAACTGTTTAGCAAAGCGTTTGCCCATAGGCGCCTCCTCCTATACTCTCTAAATACTACAATAATCTAAATGAACAACTAATATGCTTATCTCTCCCGATATAGCAGAGGTGCATATAGGAAAACGACAAAAAAGGTTAGTCCACCTGACTAACCTAAATTAAGTATAGTATGTACAATACCATACATTTAGAGCAGGCTTTCTGACTCTGATTCATCGCAACATTTCGGCCTTCCCAGTTTCCCAGTGACCCTATAATGAAACCTTGCTCCTCATTACAGCTATTTGCATAGTATGGGATTTACACCCATTTTCCTCTTTTACGCTCGGTGAATACCGACACTCACTAGTTCATTCATTTTTATCGATTATAAATATACTATATTAATATCCTATTTACAATACGCATACCCCTTAGGGGTATGCGTATATCGTAGATTTTAAATGTAATTTTTATACTAATAAAAATTATCGATTACTGAACAAGTCTCTATTTATGTATAAACCCATAAAAATCACTTTATATATGTGATTTTTACCGTATTAACTGTATGCAACTGTATATATATTAATTATTATTATAATGGTAATTTTCTCATGAATTTTTTTTATACATACCGAAAAAACTCTTAATCACTTTAGCAACTATCAATTATTTATAATTAATAAAACCTTAATTAATAAGTCTGATTAATATACCAAAAAGAGGCTGTTATCTAGTAACAGCCTCTTATAAGACGAGAGTTATTTAATTAATCGATACTTTGTTGTAAGCGGTGTGCTCTGCGTGTATCCCACGCTTTACGCAAAACATAGATCACGAAGCCGATGCTTACCGCTACTGCACTACCTACCATAGCATCAAAGCCACATGCGTAGATTGCATATAAACAGTAGATAACGCCTGCGCCGAACACGTAGTTGGAACGTTTAATGCGGCTTTCAGCTACACCAGCCATACTCATCATTGTAGGTACCGCCAAGATGCACAATACATACGGTACTACGTTAGTTACAACCGCTAAGTTTACTAGGATTTCAAACTGCTCACGCAAGGATTCGCTTGCAGTGAATAAAGTAAGTAATGTTTCAACAGCGAGTAAAATCAATACACCACGAACAGGAGCATCTTTGCTATTTACACGAGCGAATATTTTAGGAAGTAACCATGTTCTGCTGCACTTTTGAAGACGCGAGACAATGTGAATTGCCAGCAAAGCAAAGCGCCAAAGCAAGAAATAACCATAGCAGCCATAACGATTTTTGCAATTGTATCATTGAACATGTATACGAATGTCAAACCGAATGGTGCGTTAGAATTTAATAAGTCAACGTTAGGCACAATACCTGCCATAACGTTTGTGGACAAGATATAAACCACTGCCACTGCTAATGTACCTGCCACAGTTGCGATAGGTACGTTTTTCTTTGGATTCTCAACAGCATCAGCATTAGCCGCTGCGGACTCAAATCCTAGGAAGCCCCATAATGTTAGGGAAATAGATTGTTTTACCGCATCGTAAAACGGAAGATCATTTGGTTCCATGCCGCCCAATAGATAGATGGATCAAACCAATACCAGCCGATTGTACCGATTAAATAAAACCGGAACAATAGAGCCCCAAATAGTCATATTGCTGAGTCGACCTGTGAAACGATTCCCTCTGAAGTTTAGAATCGCTGCAAACCACAAGAGCACAATTGTTACTTGACTTGTTTGTGTAGCATTGAGGTCAACACCAAAGAAAGCTGCGCCATAACCTACGGCAGATACCGCGATGGCGATATTAGCAATGATGAGAGATATGCTGTAAGCATAGCTCGCCATAAAATGTCCAGTTTTACCGAAGCGATGTTCTGCATAACCGCCCATGCCCCCTTGTTTTTGGGAGAACATACCCGCTTGAGCAAAAATATACGCTAGTAAAAGCGCACCCACAGCTGTTACGAGCCAAGATAAAACTGAAATAGTACCAACTTGAGCCAAATTAGTTGGTAACATAATGATCCCAGCTCCTAGCATATTGGCTGCTACCATTGTGGTTAGCTGGAATACAGACATTTTTTTAGCGGTGGTTTTCATGTATCAATCCCTTCAAAGGTGAATTTTTCTCGTCCATAATTCACTTAAATATATATACCGCTAAGTAAATTCAGTTCGTGCTGTGATGGGCTTGAATGTGGATTTACCGTTTTTATTCTTATTACGAGTTACATAATAACACCTATGAAACCAAAATGAAAGTACTTTATTGGCGGACAAGCCATATTACACGAATTGAATAAATTATAGTTAATTTATCATCTAAAACGAACAGAACTCATTTTAACAATGACAGGGTATATTTTTACCCCATTTTATTCTGTGTATATATGTGATTTTACTATCTATCACGGTTATAGTGTCCTAGTACAAGACTATTATTTTCTCGTAGTCTACTGTATACGTACATAAATTTACACCATTTTAATAGTAATTTATCAATTAGAATGACTCTTTTCTAGAAATTATCTATCATTCAAATAAAAAAATCGATATACACATAAGCTTAAAGGTTAATATAAAGAGCTTTAACATAAGACTTATATGTATATCGATCTTAAATTTTCAATGTCACAAGTAACTATGACTCTGAATGTTACTCTTGTACAGGATGTAGCCCTAAATCAAAACATTAGGCTTACTAAAGCAGTTATGCTTGCACAGATTCAACAATCGCTTTCCACTGAGCAATTTGTTTTTCTTCTCCGGCGATAACAGCTTTACCATTGTTCCGTTGTCTTTCCACACATTCTGGAGCTGTACCAGAATAGTTATTACGGCCAGCTATGCAAGCTTCGATGGAAATAGCATCAAGTATATCTGCATCAAAATGGTCGGATATAGCTTTAAAATCCTCAACGGATAAATCAAGCAATACGCAACCTTTTTCAATGCAATGATGTACAGCATTACCTACGATTTCATGAGCTTCACGGAATGGAACGCCTTTTTCTTTGCAAGGTAATCGGCCATATCTGTAGCATTAGAGAAATCATCATCGAGGACAGCTTTCATATGCGCCCCATTGACCTTCATGCCACGGACCATCGCCGCATTAATGGACAATGCAAAATGTACTGTATCAATAGCATCAAAAATCCCCTCTTTATCCTCTTGCATATCTTTATTATATGTAAGTGGCAAGCCTTTTAATGTAGTTAATAAACCTAACAAGTGGCCATAGGTACGACCTGTTTTACCACGAACCAGTTCACATACGTCAGGATTTTTCTTTTGTGGCATAATACTAGAGCCTGTGCAGTGAGCATCATCGAGTTCAATAAAGTTAAACTCATTAGTAGACCACAAAATCAATTCTTCGCTAAGACGACTCAAATGCATCATCACAAGAGATGCAAAGGACAAGAATTCAACTACGTAGTCACGGTCGGATACGGCATCCATACTATTTTCGTAAATACGAGAGAAGCCGAGTAGCTTTTGCGTATAGGTTTGATCAATACCGTACGTAGAACCGGCTAATGCTCCTGCACCAAGTGGCATGATGTCTGCATGTTTGAATACCATCAACAAACGATCAAAGTCGCGTTCCAACATAGAGAAGTATGCCATCATATGATGACCAAACAATACAGGTTGTGCCCGTTGTAAATGCGTATAGCCAGGCATGATAACATCGCTGTATTTTTCAGCCGTTTCAATGAGTGCCTTTTTGCATATCTACGATGAGCTCGCCCATTTCTACAACGGCTTTACGCACGTACATGTGTAAGTCAACTGCACATTGATCATTACGACTGCGGCCGGTATGTAAGCGGCCACCGGCTTCACCGATGTCATCGGTTAGGCGTCTTTTCAATATTCATATGAATATCTTCAAGAGCTACGGAGAATGGGAACTCCACCTTTATCGATTTGGCCTTTAATCTTTGTTAAGCCCGCTACAATAGCATCCCGATCTGCGTCTGAGATAATATTTTGTTTTGCCAGCATTGTTGCATGGGCTTTACTGCCCGCGATATCTTCGGCGTACATCCAGATCAAAGCGATAGAGGATGTAAAATCCTCTACCGCTTTATCAGTGCCTTTTGTGAAACGCCCGCCCCACAATTTAGCCATTATTTACCTGCCTTTTCTTTCATCAATGCATTAATTTTAAGAGGTAAACCGAACAAGTTGATGAAACCAGCCGCATCAGCTTGGTTATATACATCGTCTTCTTCGAATGTTACGAAATCTTCGCTGTACAAGGAGTATGGAGAAGTTGCACCAGCAGAAATGATGTTGCCTTTGTACAATTTAAGTTTTACATCGCCAGTTACAGTTTTTTGAGTTTCATCAACGAATGCTTGCAAAGCGCTCATCAATGGTGCGAACCACATGCCATCGTATACGAGTTCAGCGTATTTGTTAGCAATAAGTTCTTTGTAGTGGTATGTAGCTCTGTCGAGGCAAAGGTATTCAAGTTCTCTGTGAGCATACATAATGATGGATCCACCTGGGTTTTCATAAACGCCACGGGATTTCATGCCTACCAATCTATTTTCAACGATATCTACAACGCCTACACCATAGTGTGCACCGATTTCGTTGAGTTTTTCTAACAATTGTAAATGGAGTACCTTCTTGGCCATCTACAGCTACAGGTACGCCATCTTTGAAGGATACAGTTACATAACCAGCTTCATCTGGAGCTTGTTCAGGTGTATGTGTTACCAAGTACACATCATCTTTAGGTGCATTTGCTGGACTTTCAAGATCGCCGCCTTCATGGGACAAATGCCATACGTTTTGGTCCATGGAATACGGATGGGATTTCGTAGCTACAACTGGAATATCATGTTTAGCAGCATATTCCATGCAGTCTGTTCTAGATTTCAAATCCCATTCTCTCCAAGGAGCGATGATTTTCATATTAGGAGCCAATGCTTTGATAGCGAGTTCAAAACGAACTTGGTCATTACCTTTACCAGTCGCACCGTGAGCGATGGCATCAGCACCTTCTTTTTTCGGCAATATCTACAAGGATTTTACCAATTAAAGGTCTCGCGAAGGATGTACCTAATAAATATTTACCTTCATAAATTGCACCAGCTTTTACAGTAGGCCATACATAATCTTTTACGAACTCTTCTTTAGCATCAACGATGTACGCTTTAGATGCGCCAGATTTGATCGCTTTTTTCTCAACTGCATCATAATCCTCAGGTTGGCCCAAGTCTACACACACAGCAATAACTTCAGCTCCATAGTTTTCTTTCAACCAAGGAATGATAACGGATGTGTCCAAACCGCCAGAATATGCGAGTACTACTTTATTTGCTTTACCCATGATAACACCTCATAAACTACTATCTATTTATACTCATATAATCAATATTATATCAGATCATTGTGAAAGCACCGTGGTTGTATCTGCTACCAACGGTCACCTTCTCCTTCTGACAAAAAATAGTATACACCTGTATAATTATAAATGCAAGTATTATTTTTATCCATTTTAATAATATATTTCGGAACGTAACTTCTGAATATAAAATAAGCTATATTATGTATTCGCCTACACAATATAGCTTATTTAGGTATGTTATTTAGGTATGTTTTAGTTATATATTATTAAATACTTTAATTGTATACCAAGTTTATATTACATTACTCTTCCACAAGCCCTAATTCTTGTTGGTATGCATAGTCTGCCTCGGCTTGTGTAATCATGCCTTGGTCTACCATTTGTTCTAAGACGAGTTTTTGTCGCGCCTTTGCCCCTTTATAGTTCGTATACGGATCCAAATAGGATGGTGCATTAGGTAATGCTGCGAGGAGTGCACTTTGGGCCAAGGTTAATCGACTCGGACTTGTTCCAAAATAGCCATGGGATGCCTCATAGATCCCGTAGTAGCCATGACCATAATATACAGTATTCAAATACATCGTTAGGATTTCTTCCTTTTGAGTAATAATGTTCCATTTCACTAGCGAGAATGGCCTCTTCCACTTTACGACTCATAATTCGTTTGGATGAAAGGAAGAGATTTTTCACGAGTTGTTGTGTAATGGTACTGCCACCTTCGACGGTTTCCCCAGCGATAGTATTCGTATAAAAGGCACGTATGATGCCGAGCACATCAATGGCGCCATGGTTATAATATCGCTTGTCCTCAATGGCAACAAGGGCATTTTTAGTATATTCAGGAATCACGTCACCCTTAACCCAGTGATCTTTTTTAATACGTTGATTCAGTGCTATTTCTACCTTTTCCTTAAAGGTAAATAGGCGGATAATCCGGTCCGTACGACTGAGCGTATCTTCACTTTCCTCTATTCGTTTTTCAACAGTTGTATGAGCGTTACTTTCACGATCTGAACCTTGATAACTATGGTATCCATCGTATATAAACATAGCCAATATGATGACTACCACAAACACCAGTAAGTTTCGAAGGTAATGAAATACTTTCATTGCTTTCACCTATTTCATAAAGGCCTGTAGCTAAACGCATATAATATAGAGATAATTATGCAACAATAGATCTACAGCGCCTAATACATATACAAACACAATGTGTATTAAAAGTATTGTATCACATCAATCAAGAAGAAGATATGAGTCATACTAGGTTTTATGGATGCCCATCGTGCAAAATATATTTGATAATTTAGATACTGTATGTAAAAGCCTACCTAAAAATATACGTTCCATACAATCATAAATCTATATATGTAGATTTAATGCATATTAGGTTTACTTATTAAGTTGTATTACAGTCTTTAGATAGAGTATAATTAATGAGATGATAAAAAACATGCCCATGGAGGAGTAAAATGAAACAGTGTATGGATTCAGAAAATCTGCATCGCCGATTGCGTAAAATCTTAGGTCAAGTGCAAGCTATTGATCGAATGATTGAAGAAGACATTCCTTGCGAAGATGTGTTGAGCCAAATTAATGCAGCTAAGTCTGCACTACACAAGGTAGGACAAGTAGTTCTTGAAGGTCACATCAACCACTGCGTACGTGATGGTATCGAGCATGGCGACGTAGACAAAACTATTAGCGACTTTACAAAAGCTGTAGAACGTTTTGCTAATATGGGAAAATAAAGAAGAGGCTAAATCGCCTCTTCTTTTTTGCTTAAAAAAGACTCTACCGTAGTAGAGTCATTTTTATTTCCCTCACAAATTAGTCGTGATTAGTTGTTAAGAATTCGCTCAATGCAGCGAGTGCGTCGTCTTCGTCAGCACCGTCAGCAGTTAAAGTAACGGATGTACCTTTTGTAGCGCCCAAAGTCAATACTGTTAAGATGGATTTAGCATCAGCTGTTTTGCCGTTTGCAGCGATTGTCACTTTAGAAGCATATTTAGCAGCCAATTGTGTGAAAGCTGTAGCAGGACGAGCGTGTAAACCAGATTCGTTTGTAATTTCTACTGTTAATTCTTTCATGGTAACCTCTTTCTATCTCGATAGGCCGTGCCTATCCCTTACGTTCTAATAGATATATTGTATCAATTATAAGCGTATCAATTCAAGTATATTACATATGATTATGATGAAGCTTTACCAATTATAGTAAGCCTTTTTCTATTAATACGGATTTAGCATACCCTGTAATTTCTTCAGCCGTGTCCATAGTAAGTGCTTTATTGGCCACCTCTTCACATTCTGCTTTAGAAACAGAACGCAAGATATTTTTGATAATTGGAATAGAAGATGCTGTCATGGAGAACTCGTCTAGACCTAGACCTAAGAGAATCATTGTAGCCACAGGATCACTAGCAAGCTCACCACACATACCTGTGAATTTGCCGTGTTCATGGCTAGCATCGATAACATGTTTGATAAGACGTAGCACGCCTGGATGCAATGGTTGATAGAGACTACCGATAGCTTCATTCATACGATCTACAGCCAAAGTGTATATTGGCATAAATCGTTTGTACCGATACTAAAGAAGTCCACATATTTTGCTAAAATTGGAGAAATAACAGCTGCCGCTGGCACTTCAATCATGATACCAACCTTAATATCCTTATTGAACTCTTTGCCATCTGCTATAAGTTCTTCCTTACATTCATCAAGCATAGCATTCGCTTGTTTTACTTCTTCTACAGAAGCAATCATAGGATACATGATGTGTATATCACCAAAGGCACTAGCGCGCAACAAGGCACGCAATTGCACTTTGAAGATATCTGGACGATTTAAGGAAATACGGATAGCACGATAGCCGAGGAAGGGGTTCATTTCGCTAGGCAAATCAAGGCATTTTAATTCCTTGTCGCCACCGATATCCATAGTACGGATGATAACAGGTGTGCCCTTCATGTCTTGAGCAACCTTTTTATATTCTTCAAATTGTACATCTTCTGCTGGCAATTCGTCGTTTTCCATATAAAGGAACTCGGTGCGGTACAAGCCGATACCTTGAGCGCCCATAGTAAGAGCATTTTTAGCATCTTTTGCTTTACCGATATTGCCGAATAATTCTACATGATGGCCATCAGTCGTTATAGCTTCTAAGTTCGCAGACTCGCGCAAGCGTTTTAATTCCTCTTGGAACGCCGCAGCTTGGTTTGTGTATTCATCCCAATCCACATCAGATGGATTCATTTCTACGATACCATCTGTGCCAAGAACCACTGCTTTATCGCCATCTACGAAGCTTTCAATGTCACCAACACCCATAACAGCAGGGATTTCCAAGGTACGAGCCATGATAGCCGCATGAGAAGTAGGACCACCGGCCGCTGTTACAATGCCTTTTACAACATTTTTATCGAGGGAAGCCGTATCGGATGGTGCCAAATCTTGAGCCACCAAAATAACTTCACCAGAAATATGAGATAAACCACGAGGGTTCATACCTAACATGTTGCGCATCAAACGATCACCGATGTCTTTAATATCCGCACCGCGTTCGCGCATATATGCATCTTCCATACCGAGGAAGATATTCGCAAAGGTTTCAATAGTTTGAGCTGTAGCCGCCACTACATTAGTATGGCTAGTCTCAACGAGGGATTTAATACCATCAGACAAGGATGGGTCTTGTGCGATTTGCATATGCGCCTCAAAAATGGCTGCCTCTTCTGGGCCCATTTCGTCTAACGCTTTTTGACGAATCGTATCTAATTGTTTTAGAGTAGCCGCCATAGCAGCTGCAAACTTGCCAATCTCCTCTTCCACCTTGTCGTCAGCCACGGTGTAATCAGGAATGACAATTTCCTCTTGAATATATCTATATACATTGCCTACTGCAACGCCACGAGATCCAGAAATCCCTTGAATTCGCATATGTGTTCCTCTTTCTATTACGATAAACTACATTACTCTTTATTTTATCATTTCTCCGTTAAACAATAAAGTAATTAGACAACTTCTATCAGCCTTAAGCAGCATCCCACATGGGTTGTTTTTGACGCATTAATCAATTTAGCTCGGCACTAAAAGAAGGTTAATTTTTCGTCCATTTCGCCATAATTTTATAAGATTTTGTCTCATAATCAAGTATCATTTATGATATAATATAGAATATATAAACATATACATCTGGGACTTTCACGGGCTTCATGGTGAAAGTCTTACTTGTTAATAGGAGACTTTATGAAATTAACTAAAATGCATGGTCTCGGCAATGATTTTATCCTCTTTGCTGACCCAAAAGGAACTGAGAAAGATTACACAGATCTCGCTATTCGCCTTTGCGATCGCCGCACAGGCATTGGCGCCGACGGTCTTGCCATTCTAGTTCCTTCTGAAACATGCGATGTACGCATGCGCATCATCAACTCCGATGGTAGTGAAGCAGAAATGTGCGGCAATGCCATCCGTTGCTTTGCCAAATACGCTTACGAACACGGTGAAACTACGAAAGAGACTTTCACCATTGAAACATTAGCAGGTGTAATGAAACCTACCTTGACCATCAAAAATGGCATCGTAACACAAGTTACAGTAGACATGGGCAAACCATTCTTTAAATCTCAAGACATTCCTATGAATGTAGATATGGATAAGGTTATCGACGTAGACCTCGACGTAAACGGCGAAACCGTAACGGTTAGCTCCGTATTGCTCGGTGTGCCGCACACAGAGGTGTTCATCGACGATATTACAAAAGCACCTGTAACAACACAAGGGCCTATCCTTGAAAAACACGATGCGTTCCCATCCAATACAAATGTTAACTACATCGAAGTAATAAACGACAAGCATATCAAAGTGCGCACTTGGGAACGTGGCGCAGGTGCTACATTAGCATGTGGCACAGGCTCTTGCGCCTCTGCCGTTATGTCCTTCGAAAAAGGCTTAACAGGCCGCGAAGTAGACGTGGAACTCTATTTAGGAACATTACATATTTCATACTTGGAGGATGGCACGGTGCTCATGACTGGCCCTGCTGAGGAAGTCTTCGAAACAGAACTTCCTATCGAGTAAGATGAAGTGGTTACAACTCATATTAAATGCGTTTCTAAAGTATCAACAAGGCCGTTCTCTAATGCCGAAAAATACGGAGTCGCTCATAGGTTTACTCATATCTATCCTCGTCATTATCATCGCCGTAGCTAACGGTATTGCTATTGGTTACACCTTGATAGTGGTATGGTGTATCATGGCCTATGTATTCTATCGCAAAGGATATCAACCAAAAGAACTGCTAACTTTATCATGGATAGGCGCTAAAAGCTCGATTGTGGTAATGCAAATATTCTTGCTTATCGGTTGGCTCATTGCTATGTGGCAAGCAGCAGGCATCATCCCAATGATTATCGCCACCGGCATCGACTTGATTGATCCGTCCCTCTTTATTGCTTGTGCCTTCTTATTAACAGCGATTGTTAGCATGATATTAGGTACAGCTTTCGGTACTGTTGGCACCATAGGCATTGTACTCATCACGATGGCAAGAGCCGGTAATATTCCAGAGGATATCGTAGCAGGCGCCATTATAGCAGGTGCGTACTTTGGCGATCGGAATGGTCCTTTATCATCTAGTGCCTCTCTCGTAGCGGCTTTAACGCATACAAAGGTACCAACCAATATCCCTATTATGTTTAAGGATGGTCTGCCAGCACTTGTGATTTCTACTGTGCTTTATCTATTACTATCTCAGTGGTTTCCACTCAACTATACTAATAGCTTGCTGCCCGATACAATCCACTTTGTGTTCAACATCGATTGGATCTTATGGATTCCAGTGATTATCGTCATCGGTCTATTGCCTTTGAAAGTATCGATTCGATGGCCTATCGGCCTCAGCGCATTAGCCGCAGCCATTCTTGCTTATACTAATCAAGGGGCTACCCTTTCCGAATTGGGATGGTATACCTTAACAGGCTTTGAACTACCACATTATAATCCGCTAGCAGATATCATTCACGGCGGTGGATTGCAAACGATGTTCATCCCTACATTATCCATCTTTATGGCTACTGCCATTTCTGGCATGCTCGAAGGGGTTGGCTTCTGGAATGATGTTAGACAACTATTAGAGCGAGCTAAAACACGGAGCGATGTATTTGCTGCCAATGTAGGTCTCGCACTCTTAACCGGCGCTGTAGGTTGTAGCCAAGCTATAGCGGTTGTGATGACACATTCTATTATGCGCATTACCTACGCGCAACGGGGTATTCAAGATGAAGATGTGATGCTCGACTTTGAAAACAGCGGCATCGTCATTGCCGCCTTACTACCATGGAACATCGCCGCTTACGTACCTGTAGTTATGATGGGTACTAGCACAGCTGGATATGTACCATTCGCCTTCTTCCTATATCTCGTGCCAATCATGTATTGGTTACGATTACGGAAGCAAGATCAATCAATCATACGCTAATTATAAAATCAACAAATCATAGGCTAATTAATTAATCTTAAAGGGGAATTTGTATGATTTACACCATTACCTTTAACCCAGCCCTCGATTATATCGTGCGCCTAGACCACCTCAAGACGGGCACCATTAATCGTACAACTCAAGAATACGTTCTTGGTGGCGGCAAGGGTATCAACGTATCTATCGTACTCAACAACTTGGGCATGGATACAACGGCACTCGGTTTCATCGCCGGCTTTACAGGTGAAGAAATCGTTACGCAGCTCAATAGCTTCGGCGTAAAAGAAGATTTCATTCGCCTCCGCGAAGGATTAACTCGCATCAATGTTAAGGTGAAAGCCTCTGATGAGGAAACAGAGATCAACGGCCGTGGACCAATTATCTCGGACGACGAATTAGAAGCACTCTATAAACAGCTCGACGCATTGACAGAAAAGGATACACTAATCCTTGCAGGCAGTATTCCTTCTAGCTTACCTAGCGATATGTACGAGCTCATTATGGAGCGCTTGCAACATAAAAACATTCGCATCGTCGTAGATGCTACAAAGGATTTACTTACACGAGTATTACCATATAAACCGTTCTTGATTAAGCCGAACAATCATGAGCTTAGCGAAATCTTTGATCGCCTCCCTTTCTACAAAGGAGGACCTTGTAGAAGCTGCCAAAGCATTGCAAGAGAAAGGCGCACAGCATGTGCTTATCTCCATGGCTGGTGATGGAGCTATCTTGGTCGTAGCTGATGGCACTGTATATACGAGCCCTGCCCCAAAGGGGACGCTCGTAAATTCTGTAGGCGCTGGCGATTCCATGGTAGCAGGCTTTATTACAGGCTTTGAGAAAACAGGCGACCTACAAGAGGCACTTTACTGGGGTATCTCCAGTGGCTCTGCCTCTGCTTACTCTGAAAACCTCGCTACACTGGCAGAAGTAGAAGCATTACTTTCACAAGTACGAGTTAACTAGTTTTACATTTTATTTGCATCAAGGAGTACACATATGCAAATCACTGATTTATTAAAACCTCAATCCGTCCTGCTAAATGCAGACCCTGTTACAAAGGCTGACGCCATTTATACCTTAGGGGAATTAATGGAAAAAGGCGGCAACCTCATCGACAAAGGTGAGTACTTAGCAGCCGTTTTCGCTCGTGAAGAATCTGGCTCTACCGGTCTTGGTGACGGCATCGCTACACCACATGCTAAATCCGCAGGCGTAAAAGAAGCAGGCCTAGCAGCTATGGTTGTGCCTCACGGTGTAGACTTTGAGGCACTCGACGGCCAACCTTCTCGTTTATTCTTCATGATTGCTGCCCCTGAAGGTGCTGCAGACACTCATGTGGAGGTATTGAGCCAATTAGCTATGATGGTTATCGACCCTGATTTCAAAGAAGCCCTCATCGCTGCACCAACTGTAGAACGTTTCTTAGAACTTGTAACAGCTAAAGAGCAAGGTAACTTTGACCCATCCGTTGAAGGATATATCAAACAGCCAGAATCTCTAGAGACTCCAAGTATTACCGATGCTATCGAAGCTAAAGCTACGGAAGCTATCGAAAAAGTGGCTCCTAAGATTTCTGTAGATAACCCGCACTACGATGTATTGGCTGTAACTGGTTGCCCTACTGGTATCGCTCATACCTACATGGCTGCAGAATCCTTAGAGCGTAAAGCGAAAGAAATGGGCATTTCCTTAAAGGTTGAGAAAAATGGTGCTTCTGGTGTTAAAGATGCTCTTACAGCAGAAGAAATTGCTCATGCTAAATGCATCATCGTCGCTTCTGACCGTCAAGTAGAAATGGCACGCTTCAACGGCAAGCCTATGATTCAAACTAAGGTTGCGAACGGTATCAATAAAGCAGAAGAGCTTTTAACAGAAGCCATGGCCGGCACAGCACCTGTATACCAAGCATCAGCAGCAGACCGCGAAGCTGCTGAAATTGCTGCTAGCGCATCTGACAGCGTAGGTCGTCAAATCTACAAACACTTGATGAACGGTGTATCTCATATGTTGCCATTCGTTATTGGTGGCGGTATCTTGATTGCCCTTGCATTCTTGTTTGATATATTTGATCCTGCGAACCCTAAAGAACTTCGGTTCTGGCACACCTTTATCTAGCGTTCTTAATGCAAATCGGTGGTGCATCCTTTGGCTTCATGTTGCCAGTATTAGCTGGTTACATTGCTATGAGTATTGCTGACCGCCCAGGTCTTGTAGCTGGTTTCGTTGGTGGCTTATTGGCTAACCAAGGTGGCTCTGGTTTCCTTGGCGCATTAATCGCAGGCTTTGCAGCAGGTTATTTAGTATTATTAGTTAAAAAATTAGTCTCTGGTTTACCTCAAGCGTTAGAAGGTACAAAACCAGTTCTCTTCTATCCTGTACTTGGTGTATTGTTCATAGGTCTTGCCATTACCTTCGTAATCAACCCTCCTGTATCTGCACTTAACCAATGGTTAATGGACTCCTTGCAATCCATGGGTACTACTAGCCGCGTATTGTTAGGCCTCATCTTTGGCGCTATGATGTCCGTTGATATGGGCGGTCCTGTAAACAAAGCGGCTTACGTTATCGGCACTGGTGCTCTTGCGACTGGTGAATATGGTATTATGGCGGCTGTAATGGCAGGTGGTATGGTTCCTCCGTTGGCAATCGCTCTTTGTACTACATTCTTCCCTAGCCGCTTCACAGAAGCAGAACGTAAATCTGGTATAACAAACTATATTATGGGTCTTTCCTTCATCACAGAAGGTGCTATCCCATTTGCAGCGGCTGATCCAGTTCGCGTATTGCCTGCTTGCACCATCGGTGCTGGTACAGCTGGTGCGTTGTCCATGTTCTTCGAATGTACACTACGCGCTCCACATGGTGGTATCTTCGTAGTACCTACAATTGGCAACCCTCTTCTTTACCTTGCATCCATCGCAATTGGTTCCGTTGTGGCTTGCTTCATCTTGGCACTTGTAAAACCAAGCTTGAAAAAATAATTGTAAAAGTTAGTTTAATACTAGTACATATGGCAAAAACATACATATGCTAAATAAGTACATATAGCAAAAGGACTAGAACAAAATGCTCTAGTCCTTTCTTATGTAAACTATCGGCTTACATCATCATAAAATATGCCGAAATACTTTTCTGTGAATACTTGATTTGCTACATGATAACTTTCAAAATCAAAGTCAGTCGGTGTTAAAAATGTAACATACTCATACCCTTTATAACCTGGTTGTGTAGTTTTACTTTCCCCATTAAGAGTATAATCCTGTTGCGCCTTAACAGTCCCTACAATACCAGAATCATCCATTTTATATTCCATATATCATTTAAGTAAAATCGGAATTGCTGTTTAAATTCTGGAACTTTTGCCACTAAATGAGCAAAGGAATAATTTAGATTATAGTCATAATGAATTGTATATTCTCGAACCAAATCTGACGAAGGCAATACAACATAGATTTTAGCCTCTACACTTTTGTAGTAGATACATCTTTAAGTGTACTCACTCAATATATTTACCATCTCCACCACCAGTATCACCTTTAGATATTGTTCGAAACGACTTGTATAATTCAGCATTCGAAACGGCTTTTACAGAATTACACAAACACATAATAGTGCCATAAAAATAAGAAACGTTTCATAAGGCACCTCATTTCACCACAATATCATCAAAATGCTGCTTATATGCAACGACAAACATGGCATCTGCTATAGCAAAGAGATTTTGAAACGACTACGATCAAAGGTCGTGATTGCACTAAAGAACTGTACTATTAACCACAGTGCCATCCTACCGCTTGTAATTCAATTTGTATCCAGAATCATCTTGTGCTGCCTTTATAACCGCATACATAGCTGGTGATGGTTTTACGAGCTTGTATTAAACTATAATTCGTATTATCAGTTATTCATATTCCGTACGAGTCCGTTTATAACAGAATAAATAGTACCTTTAATTTATAATGTGGGCTGCATTCTAAACTTCCACAGAATAGTATTTCCTATTACTTGAATTATCGAATCATTTTAAACTGTGGTGAACATTTAACTCATTAATCGATATCGCTTGTGTCTGTATAGTAAAAGCACTCAACACCATACAGGCTAATAAGAATTTTCTAATCATATTCTCTCCTTTATCATCAACTCTCAGCTAAATTACAAAAGCATATCATATTTTATAGAAAGATGTACTGCCATTTCCCATGTCTTTTCTAATTGTACCGATTTATGTTATATAAATATAAATAAATTTTAAAATTCTTATTGCCTTCGAGGCTTTCACCAGCACCTACACGCCATGTAGCGCCCATACCATACATTTGCTCTTCCTTCGCAATCCCTACGGAAGCGTTTAAGAACAATTTATCGTTTGGTGCATAACCATAGCCAAGAGCCAATGCTTTTCACCGTGATACAAGCCAACACCTGCCATGATTTGACCTTTTCAGTACCATCTACATAGTATGGTTTCAAGGAAGCCATAGCTGCGCCCATTGCACCTACACGATCTACACGTGTTTTAGTAGATGCTAATTCGTTCATAGTACCTTGTGTTGCACTGTAAAGTTGGCTACCGTTTACAGCGTCAGTAGAAGTTGCAGAAACTTCACCAGGAGCAACGTTAGTAATTACACGTTCGTTACCTTTAGAACCAACGCTCACTGTATTCGCACGATTAGCCACCGAACCTTGACCAAGAGCTACTGCATTATTAGCAGTGACAGATGCATTAGCACCAAGGGCTGTACCATTATCAGCAGTAACTTTAGCGTTTGTACCAAGTGCAGTTGCATTCGTACCATTAGCTACAGAATCCTTACCAATTGCCATCGCACCTGTACCATTTGTTGTACCTGGTGTGATACCAGAATTAGCCATGTTTTGTTGGATTGCTGCTGCAGTGGAAGCTGCAGTATTCGCTGCAGTCGCAGAAGACTCAGCTTTAGTAGCAGAACTGTCGGCTGCTGTTGCGCTAGACTCGGCTTTTGTAGCTGAAGAGTCTGCTTTAGTTGCAGAGCTGTCTGCCACTGTTGCACTAGACTCAGCTTTTGTAGCGGAGGAATCTGCTTTTGTTGCGGAACTATCAGCTGCTGTTGCACTAGATTCTGCTTTCGTAGCTGAGGAATCTGCTTTTGTTGCGGAGCTATCTGCTGCTGTTGCACTGGACTCAGCTTTTGTAGCTGAGGAATCCGCTTTAGTCGCAGAACTATCAGCTGCTGTTGCAGAGGATTCAGCTTTCGTAGCTGAGGAATCTGCTTTAGTTGCGGAACTATCTGCTGCTGTTGCAGAAGAGTCAGCTTTTGTAGCGGAAGAGTCTGCTTTAGTTGCAGAAGAATCTGCTTTAGTTGCAGAACTGTCAGCTGCTGTTGCGCTAGATTCTGCTTTCGTAGCGGAAGAATCTGCTTTAGTTGCAGAACTATCTGCAGCTGTTGCGCTGGACTCTGCTTTTGTTGCAGAGGAGTCTGCTTTAGTTGCTGCTTGATCTGCTTTTGTAGCGGAAGAATCAGCTTTAGTTGCAGAGCTATCTGCTGCTGTTGCACTGGACTCAGCTTTCGTAGCAGAAGAATCTGCTTTTGTTGCAGAGCTGTCTGCCGCTGTTGCACTGGACTCAGCTTTTGTAGCAGAAGAATTAGCTTTAGTTGCAGAACTATCAGCTGCCGTTGCACTAGATGCTGCATTGTCTTCACTTACTTTTGCATTAGACGCAGATGTACTTGCTGCCGTTGCAGAGGATTCTGCTTTTGTAGCGGAGGAATCTGCTTTAGTTGCAGAGCTATCAGCCGCTGTTGCAGAAGATTCTGCTTTTGTAGCGGAAGAATCTGCTTTAGTTGCTGCTTGATCTGCTTTTGTCGCAGAGCTGTCTGATGCCGTTGCACTGGATGCTGCATTATCTTCACTTACTTTTGCATTGGATGCAGATGTGCTTGCTGCAGTTGCACTGGACTCTGCTTTCGTAGCGGAAGAGTCGGCTTTAGATGCAGAGCTGTCTGCCGCTGTTGCAGAAGATTCAGCTTTTGTAGCGGAAGAATCTGCTTTAGTTGCAGAGGATTCAGCTTTCGTAGCTGAGGAATCTGCCTTAGTTGCGGAGCTATCTGCTGCTGTTGCACTAGACTCTGCTTTTGTAGCAGAAGAGTCAGCCTTAGTTGCAGAGCTGTCAGCTGCCGTTGCAGAGGATTCTGCTTTTGTAGCGGAAGAATCTGCTTTAATTGCAGAACTGTCAGCTGCTGTTGCGCTAGATTCTGCTTTCGTAGCAGAAGAGTCTGCTTTTGTTGCAGAGCTATCAGCTGCTGTCGCACTGGATGCTGCGTTATCTTCGCTTACTTTTGCATTGGATGCAGATGTGCTTGCTGCTGTTGCACTGGACTCAGCTTTTGTAGCAGAGGAATCTGCCTTTGTTGCGGAGCTATCAGCTTTGGTAGCAGAGCTATCTGCTGCTGTTGCACTAGATGCTGCGTTATCTTCGCTTACTTTTGCATTGGATGCAGATGTGCTTGCTACTGTTGCACTGGACTCTGCTTTTGTAGCGGAAGATTCTGCTTTTGTAGCAGAAGAGTCGGCCTTAGTTGCAGAGCTGTCTGCAGCTGTTGCACTAGATGCGGCATTATCTTCACTTACTTTAGCGTTAGAAGCAGATGTACTTGCTGCTGTTGCGCTAGACTCTGCTTTTGTAGCGGAAGAATCTGCTTTAGTAGCAGAGCTATCCGCTGCTGTTGCGCTAGATTCAGCTTTCGTAGCGGAAGAGTCTGCCTTAGTTGCGGAACTATCAGCAGCCGTTGCAGAGGATTCTGCTTTTGTTGCGGAGGAGTCAGCTTTAGTCGCGGCTTGATCAGCTTTTGTAGCAGAGCTATCAGCTGCTGTTGCAGAGGATTCTGCTTTTGTAGCGGAAGAATCTGCTTTAGTTGCAGAACTATCAGCTGCTGTTGCAGAGCTATCTGCTTTAGTTGCTGAACTGTCAGCCGCTGTTGCACTAGACTCTGCTTTTGTAGCGGAGGAGTCTGCTTTAGTCGCGGCTTGATCTGCTTTTGTAGCGGAAGAATCTGCTTTAGTTGCGGAGCTATCTGCTGCTGTTGCAGAGGATTCTGCTTTAGTTGCAGAACTGTCTGCCGCTGTTGCGCTGGACTCAGCTTTTGTAGCGGAAGAATCAGCTTTAGTCGCAGAGCTGTCAGCTGCTGTTGCACTAGATTCTGCTTTTGTAGCAGAGGAATCTGCCTTTGTTGCGGAGCTATCAGCTTTGGTAGCAGAGCTATCTGCAGCTGTTACTGAAGCTGCATTGTCTTCACTTACTTTTGCATTGGATGCAGATGTGCTTGCTGCTGTTGCACTGGACTCAGCTTTCGTAGCGGAGGAATCTGCCTTTGTTGCGGAGCTGTCTGCTGCTGTTGCAGAGGATTCTGCTTTTGTTGCAGAAGAATCAGCCTTAGTAGCGGAGGAGTCTGCTTTTGTTGCAGAACTATCTGCTGCTGTAGCACTGGATGCAGCATTATCTTCGCTTACTTTTGCATTAGATGCAGATGTGCTTGCTGCAGTTGCGGAGGAGGCAGCTTTTGTAGCAGAGCTGTCAGCCGCTGTTGCGCTAGACTCAGCTTTTGTAGCAGAGGAATCGGCTTTAGTTGCAGAGCTATCTGCAGCCGTTGCAGAGGATTCTGCTTTTGTTGCGGAGGAGTCAGCTTTAGTCGCTGCTTGATCTGCTTTTGTAGCACTAGATGCTGCGTTGTCTTCACTTACTTTTGCATTAGATGCAGATGTGCTTGCTGCTATTGCACTAGACTCTGCTTTCGTAGCAGAAGAGTCTGCTTTAGTTGCAGAACTATCAGCTGCTGTTGCACTGGATGCTGCTTTTGTTGCAGAGCTATCAGCTGCTGTTGCACTAGACTCAGCTTTCGTAGCAGAAGAATCAGCTTTAGTTGCGAAACTATCAGCTGCTGTCGCACTAGATGCTGCATTATCTTCGCTTACTTTTGCATTGGATGCAGATGTGCTTGCTGCTGTTGCACTGGACTCAGCTTTTGTAGCAGAGGAATCTGCCTTTGTTGCAGAGCTATCAGCTTTAGTAGCAGAGCTATCTGCAACTGTTGCACTGGATGCTGCATTGTCTTCACTTACTTTTGCATTGGATGCAGATGTGCTTGCTGCTGTTGCACTGGACTCAGCTTTTGTAGCAGAGGAATCTGCCTTTGTTGCGGAGCTATCAGCTTTAGTAGCAGAACTATCTGCAGCTGTTGCACTAGAAGCTGCATTGTCTTCACTTACTTTTGCATTAGACGCAGACGTGCTAGCTGTCGTTGCAGAAGACTCTGCTTTTGTTGCAGAAGAATCTGCCTTTGTTGCAGAGCTTTCAGCTTTAGTTGCACTGGAATCCGCTTTTGTTGCAGATGCAGCAGCATTATCTTCGCTTACTTTTGCATTAGACGCAGATGTGCTTGCCACTGTTGCAGAAGATTCTGCCTTAGTTGCGGAAGAATCTGCTTTCGTAGCTGCTTGATCAGCTTTTGTAGCACTAGATGCTGCGTTGTCTTCACTTACTTTTGCATTGGATGCAGATGTACTTGCTGCTGTAGCAGAGGATTCTGCTTTTGTTGCAGAAGAGTCGGCCTTTGTTGCGGAGCTATTAGCTTTGGTAGCAGAGCTATCTGCAGCTGTTGCGCTAGAAGCTGCTTTATCTTCACTTACTTTTGCAGTAGACGCAGACGTGCTTGCTGCCGTTGCAGAGGATTCTGCCTTAGTCGCAGAAGAGTCGGCTTTTGTGGCACTAGAATCAGCTTTTGTTGCAGAGCTTTCAGATTTAGTAGCAGAGGAAGCTGCTTTTGTTGTTTACTCACTTCAGCGGCATTGTCCTCACTTACTTTTGCATTGGATGCAGATGTACTTGCTGCAGTTGCGGAGGATTCAGCTTTTGTAGCGGAAGAATCAGCTTTATTCGCTGCTTGATCTGCTTTTGTTGCAGAACTTGCTGCCTTTGTAGCGGAGTTATCTGCTGCTGTTGCACTAGATGATGCTTTAGTTGCAGAGGAATCTGCTGCAGTCGCAGAGGATGCCGCTTTTGTAGCGGAGCTATCTGCTGCTTTAGCACTAGTAGATGCTGCTGTTGCAGAACTTGCTGCTTTTGTGGCAGAGGAATCTGCTGCTTTAGCACTTGTAGATGCTGCTGTTGCAGAATTTGCTGCTTTTGTAGCAGAAGAATCTGCTGCCTTAGCACTATTAGATGCAGCTGTAGCACTTGTAGATGCTACCGTAGCAGAAGATTCAGCTTTCGTAGCGCTAGAGTCAGCCTTTGTAGCAGAACTAGCCGCGGAAGAAGCTGCGGCTTTTGCAGAGGACAAAGAAGAAGAAATCTCAGCTTTTGCTGCATTATATCCAGCAGCAGTAGAGTTTGCTGTGGAAACAGCTGCAGTGGCTTTCGTTTCAGCATCAGTAGCCTTTGTTAACGCACTAGACGCTACAGTAGCCGTACTTTCAACAGCTTGAACTACTGCATGTAGTTGAGATCCGTTAACTGCGTCTGTAGATGTAGCAGATACAGTACCTGCTGCTACATTTGTAATTGTACGTTTTTTACTAGCGGAGCCAATAGAAACAGTACCATTTGCTGTACCGCCTGCTAAGGTATAGCTTTTACCAGCAACAGTCATTGTACTTGTACTATTAGCTGCACCAGTTTCAGATTGTGCACCTAAAGCAACACTACCTTCATGATTTGCTTTTGCACCCCTACCTAATGCAGTACCTAAACCTACAGTAGAGGAGGCACCATCGCCAATAACAACACTAGTACCACCTGTTGCGGTAGCAGAATTACCAATTGCTACAGATGTATAGCCAGTAACATTAGCACCATAACCAATAGCTACAGTCCCTGTGTTACTAGCTTTAGAGTCATAACCAATGGCTACAGCAGCAGAATCAGAGGAAGTTGCATTTGTACCAATTGCAATAGAATTATCATTACTTGCTGCAGCTTTTTTACCAATTGCTGTAGCAGCTTCACCAGAAGCAACGGTAGCTGTACCCACAGCAACCGCATCAGTTGCTCTAGCTGCTGTATGTGTTCCTAAATCACCACTAGAGCCAATTGCTACAGCATTTTTACCTGTTACATCAACTTGGTAGCCAATGCCTGTACCATATTGTGCAGCAGATTCAATATTAATTGTAGAACCAAGACCTGTACCTTGGTTTGCGTGTACTTGGGAGTTATAGCCTACTAAAGTTGCAGCAGCTTGATCTACTGTTAAGTCCCACCCAAGAGCTGTAGAACGTTCTTTCGTAACTTGTACATTTTTACCAATTGCGGAAGAACCCCAACCAGTAGCTGTATTACCAGCACCAATAGCTATAGTTGCAGTACCATCAGCAGTTGCACCTTCACCAACAGCAATAGATTTACTAGATTTTGCTTGTGTACTTTTACCTAATGCTAATGCACTTTCGCCAGCACCTTTCGAATCAGAACCAATGGCAATTGCATTACTCTGACTAGCAACACCACCACTTGCAGCAAATGTATTTGCCCTGTTGCAACACCGCCGCTCGTAGCAAATGCATTATCACCATTAGCCGCAGTACCACCTGTACCGCCTAAAGCAACGGCACTATTTCCTGTTGCACTAACCCAACCTAATGCAACTGCACCTTGACCATTTGTTTCACCACCACCAATAGCAACTGAGGAAGATCCATTAGCATGACTATGAGCACCAATTGCAACAGTTGCAACGTTACCGTTAGCTCTTGTTACGTCACCATTTTTCAAGCCAATAGCTAAACCTTGTGTACTATGAAAAGCAACACCTGAACTGCCATCGCTGAATCCAGCACGATCCCCGCTACCATTAACAGCATTTACATCTTGTACAGCAGTAGTCATAGCCAATGTCGCCAAAATACTAGCCACCACAATTTTCTTTTTCCCTGTAGTATTTTTAGCCATTTCAGATACAACTACGTAACATTGTTTAGATTTGCTCCAAATAACTTTAAAATCTTATTCATACTAACCTCTTACTCCTAACTTTTCTATTAACATTTGATATGTTCTAATGTTGTCATTATTTAGCGGCGACAAAGAATCAATTAATTCTTTATTCCGTTTTGCATGTGTTTCAAAATCAGCATCATAACTCTTAATAGCATTGATCAGCTGACGTGCCCCATCATATGCATCGAATTCTTCGTAGTAATAACCGATGTGTTTAGCTTTCAGCATCGGCGAATTATGCACTAATGGATAGTTGCCATATAGCGCCTCATAGTACACGTAATTCAATGCATTTTCCCACTGAAAGGACAATACTACATCTGTATATTCTGCTAAAAAGTTTGGTGTAATATGACGTGTCTCAACGGTCATAACCGTATCTTTTACAGCACTTGTATAGCCAATGTAATTAAAGATAGCATCTTCATCCTTTTTGTCATATGTATTGCATAGATAGATATGTTTCACTAGATCAGGATGATGACGATACGCTTCTTCACCGATTAGGATAGGAATCATGCAATTTTTAAGAACCGATATATTAGGCTCTAACACCGATACACGGGCACCATCCTTTGTAATACGCTCTCGTTCATATCCAAAGGTGTGCTTATCCTTCATAGACTCAATCTTATCGTCTAAGAAAATGGGATGCCATAAGTGAGGCGCCTCATAAACAGGGGCTTTTGTCATAATTTCCAAATAACAACGATTCGTTTTGACATGCTGTGGAATCATCCATATAGCATCATATTTTGTGCCGTTGAAAGCACGGGCCCCCGGTTTATCGTGGACCATTTTTTCCATATCTGAGATAAAGTCATTACCCATTCGGTAAGAAACGATCTTAGCGCCTCGTTTCCGATACTCTTTTTCTATATGCGGCTCTAAGGTCAATGTACCTTCGATGAGAATATCTGTCTTATCTACGACTTCGTCTGTGTGAAAGACGTCTACGCCCATCAAATTGGGTTGGTTGAGATAGGTTTTCGACGCCGTCAATCTGTTCTAAACATTGTTTCAAGAAGTACATATTCTGACCGGCACCGTTAGACCAAATATGGTTATATGATTTTCCCCAGAAAAAAGTAATTCCTATATTGATGATAATCCCCCTCTCGTATGTTATTTCTCAAACTATTAAATTATTCATTGTAAGCAATTATATCACCTTACTTTCATTAATAATAATATCATTTCGATATCTTCCAATGCGTTATAGATATGCATAAACAAAGGTTTTCTAGCACTTTTCGATTATTTAAATTCAATTTTCAATATTACACTCAAGGTAATTTATTTTATAATTTTGTAACTTTTTCATTGCTAACTCATTTAATATCTAGCTAAACTTTCACAAATTGTACAAATATATCGATTTATGTTAAACTATATAAATATAAACAAATTTTAAAATTATAAATTATTATTTCAAATCTAGTTCGGAGAGTAATTCATGAAATCATCTAGGAAACGTAAGGTTACCGCTGCATTTTTTGCAGCTGCAGCGTTGGGTGGTGTTGCCCACGCAGCCCCTACCCTCAACATGAATGATTTAGTAGTTTCGAACACTACCACTGAATCAACGACTCAAGCCACTACAAATGTAGGGACCCCAGTCGTACGACCTGTAGTAACCCAACCCAACCTACCCCCCAACCAATTACACAAACAACTGTTGTCACTCAACAAGCACCCATAAGACCTGCACAGGTACAACAAACGGTGCCAATGCAAACACAACCGTTGATGCAAGTGCAAACAGTTAGACAACAAACTGTAACAACGCAAGCGCCGCCAAAGGTAACACCTTTGATTCCTCGTGTACGTCCAGTACCTGTGAACGATATTGCAAAAGCTTTATCGAGATCGACAACGGGCCGTTTCCAACTCACAATATGTTGTTAACAAACAAACTAATGCTGTCATGGAACCAACATTGGCTATGCACAGCTTGATGAATGTACAACGGAAAACAGAACCTGTAACTGTACAAAAACAAGTAGATGGCAAGCAACAAATTCAAACTACACAAGTACAACGTACGCCTGTAGTTGTGCAAGAGCAATCTACTATGCCGTTAACAGTTGCTAATACAAAAACAACTACTAAACCCGTGGTAGCTAAACAAAAATTGACTATCCGCGATATTCAACGTGCAGAACGTAAAGATTAGCTCAATTAGCAGCAGAAGAAGCCGCACAACAAGCAGGTACAAGCCAAGTTGATCAGCAAATGGTTGCTCAAAAGCAAGCCGAGGCTCAACGTCAAGCAGCAATTCTCGGTGAACAACAACGTCAAATGGCGTTGCAAGCTGAGCAACAACGTATTGCCCAACAACAAGCCGAAGCTCAACGTCAAGCTGCAATGCAAGCGGAACAGCAACGGATTGCTCAACAACAAGCCGAGGCTCAACGTCAAGCGGCAATGCAAGCCGAGCAACAACGTGCGGCGCAACAAGCTGCGTTAAGAGCTGAACAAGAGCGTATCGCAGCTCAACAAGCAGAACAACAACGTATCGCGGCTGAGCAAGCTGAAGCGCAACGCCAAGCTGCTGAACAAGAACGCCTTCGTATACAAGCAGAGCAACAACGTCTTGCGGCTGAGCAAGCTGAGGCTCAACGCCAAGCAGCTCTAAAGCGGAGCAAGGCGTATTGCAGCTCAACAAGCGGAACAACAACGTATTGCTGCCGAGCGAGCTGAAGCTCAACGCCAAGCGGCTCTAAAAGCAGAACAAGAGCGTATTGCAGCTCTACAAGCAGAACAAGAACGTATTGCAGCTCTACAAGCAGAACAACAACGTATTGCTGCTGAGCAAGCTGAAGCGCAGTGCCAAGCGGCTTTAAAAGCAGAACAGAACGTATCGGCGGCAAACGGAACAACAACAACGTCTTGCGGCTGAGCAAGCTGAGGCTCAACGCCAAGCGGCTCTAAGAGCGGAGCAAGAGCGTATTGCAGCTCAACAAGCAGAGCAACAACGTCTTGCTGCTGAGCAAGCTGAAGCTCAACGCCAAGCAGCTCTAAAAGCGGAGCAAGAACGTATTGCAGCTCAACAAGCAGAACAACAACGTATTGCTGCTGAGCAAGCTGAGGCTCAACGCCAAGCAGCTTTAAAAGCGGAGCAAGAACGTATCGCAGCTCTACAATCAGAACAACAACGTATCGCTGCTGAACAAGCTGAGGAGCAACGCCAAGCTGCTTTAAAAGCGGAGCAAGAGCGTATTGCAGCTCAACAAGCAGAGCAACAACGTATTGCGGCTGAGCAAGCTGAAGCGCAACGCCAAGCGGCATTAAGAGCGGAGCAAGAGCGTATTGCAGCTCAACAAGCGGAACAACAGCGTATCGCTGCGAGCAAGCTGAGGCGCAACGCCAAGCGGCTTTAAAAGCAGAACGTGAACGTATCCTTGCTCAACAAGCTGAGGAAGAACGTTTAGCTGCTGAAGAAGCTGCGCGTCAACGTGCAGAAGCTGCCGCTAAAGCTGAGGCAGAACGTCAAGCTGCTCTAAAAGCAGAACAAGAGCGTATTGCAGCTGAGCAAGCTGAAGCGCACGCCAAAGCGGCATTAAGAGCGGAGCAAAGCGTATTGCAGCTCAACAAAGCGGAACAACAGCGTATCGCTGCCGAGCAAGCTGGGCGCAACGCCAAGCAGCTCTAAAAGCTGAGCAAGAGCGTATTGCGGCTCAACAAGCAGAACAACAACGTATTGCAGCCGAGCAAGCAGAAATTGCAAGACAAGCTGCGATCAAAGAAGAGCAGAACGTTTAGCTGCTGAACAATTAGCAAAAGAAGAAGCGGAAGCTGCTGCTAAGGCTCAAGCGGAAGCTGAAGCAAAAGCTAAAGCTGAAGCTGAGGCCGCTGCTAAAGCCAAGCTGAGGGCGGAAGAAAAGCTAAAATCCGAAGCTAATGTTCAAGAAAGCAAATTGCCACAATCCTATGTAGATGCTCGTAATGAGGCATCCACTAAAGGATCTGCTGTAGTAGAAGAGAAAGATATTCTTTCCCAACCAATGGAGCCACCATTGCAAGCCGATGCATCTTCAAAGATTAGCCTTGCCTTCGACGTGAAAAATTACGAATCTATGTCTACAACAGTAGATAATAAGGAAATCAAATATCGCGCCTTCGAATATATCCCTTACGTCGCTAATCCTATCGATATCGATCAACAGTACATGAACATTTATGTACCAGAAGAATACTTCAACAACGGTACTGTAAATGGTTACAATACGCAAACAGCCCCTATCTTTATGCCAAATGCTGTAGGTGGTTACATGCCAAGCCAAGCTATGACTCCAAAAGTAGAAAATGGCAAACCCAACAGTGTTGTATATGCATTATCCCGTGGTTACGTAGTAGCCTCCCCAGCTACACGTGGCCGTACAAACAAAGCATCCGATGGTAACTTCATCGGCAAAGCACCAGCAGTAATCGTTGACTTACAAGCAGCTACGGCATACTTGCATGCAAACGATTCCACTATGCCAGGTAATGCAAATCGCATTATCACCAATGGTACAAGTGCTGGCGGTGGCGTATCCTTGTTACAAGGCGCTACAGGCAACAGCTCCGACTTCCAACCATATTTACAAGCATTAGGTGCGGCTACAGCTGCAACGAATGTATACGCAGTTTCTGCGTACGCCCCTATCACTAACCTTGATGCGGCAGATATGGCTTATGAATGGAGCTATAATGGTATTACCTCCTCCAACAAAGTATCCATGAGTCATGATGATGTGGCTTATTCCAATCTGCTTAACGAACACTTCCCTGATTACGTAAATAACTTACAATTACATGACTCTGTAGGTCGTGTGTTGAAATTAGATAAGAATGGTAACGGTACTTTCAAAAACTATGTGAAAGAATTTATCGTTGCAGCTGCTAACAAGGCACAAGCTAAAGGTACTGATTTATCTAAACATACATATCTTGTACGTGATAATAAAACCGGTACAATCAAAGATATTAACTGGGAAGCTTATAACCAATTTGTAAGCCGTTCTAAAGCACCAGGTGCATTCGATTCCCGTTCTAATGACTCTGGCGAGAACAACTTATTCGGTACAAGTACAACAGATAATAATCACTTTACAATTACTGCAGCTTTACACGATACAACCTCTAATCCAGAGGCATATGTACAAAATGCTAAGGTCGTTACTATGATGAACCCAATGAACTATCTCGGTTCTCCAGCAGCGACAAATGCGCAGTTCTATCGTATCCGCTACGGTACAGCTGACAGCAATACATCTGTAGCAATTCCATTGATCGTTGGTACCCGTGCTCAAAACCTTGGGTATAAAGTAGATATGGCTACACCATTTGATGTAAACCATTCTGGTGACTACGATCTAGATGAATTATTCAACTGGATGGACAATATCGTTAAGAACGGTAGATAGTTACAATTAAATACATACCATAACATGAAAGGAGCTACCTAGTAGCTCCTTTTTCTTTATGTTAAATTAAATATTCCTAATATAAACTTCCAGTATGTTAAGCACGAAAAAGCCCCTCTAAACGAGGGGCATTGCTATATTAGGAAAGCATATTCACTGCTTTCACCAATAATATTCTATTACACTTCAGGGAATAAAGCTGTAGACAAGTAGCGTTCGCCTGTATCAGGAAGAATTACTACGATGTTTTACCTTTATTTTCAGGGCGTTTTATAATTGAGCGGCCCAAAGAGCTGCACCAGAGGAAATGCCTACCAATACGCCTTCTGTATGACCAAATGCTTGAGATGTAGCGAATGCATCTTCGTTAGTTACTTGGATTACTTCATCGTAAATGTTAGTATCCAATGTATCAGGAATGAAGCCAGCGCCTAAGCCCTGGATTTTATGAGGGCCTGGTTTGCCGTTAGATAATACTGGGGAATCAGTTGGTTCCACAGCTACTACTTTAATATCAGGATTTTGTTCTTTTAAATAACGACCTGCACCTGTTAAAGTACCACCTGTACCAACACCTGCTACATAGATATCTGCACCATCTGTATCTTGCCAGATTTCAGGACCTGTAGTTCTATAGTGAATTGCTGGGTTTGCTTGATTTACGAATTGACCCGCCTCGATGGCACCAGCTGTAGCTGTTACGATTTCTTTAGCTTTTGCAATAGCACCTTTCATGCCAAGAGAGCCATCAGTCAACACGAGTTGAGCACCATAGCCAAGCATCAATTTACGGCGTTCGATGGACATTGTTTCTGGCATTACGATTACAACTTATAGCCAAGAGCAGCACCAACAGCGGATAAACCGATACCAGTGTTACCAGATGTAGCTTCTACGATTGTACCACCTGGTTGTAATTCACCAGATTCAACAGCTGCTTGGATAATTGCTGCAGCAATACGGTCTTTTACAGAACCACCTGGATTAAAATATTCCAATTTAGCAAAAATATTTGCATCTGCGCCATATTTTTTACCAAAACGTGTAGCTGCCAACAAAGGTGTTTTACCAATTAATTCAACGAAAGATTTTGCAATATTAGACATAGTGGTCACTCCTTATTAAATAGAACCATCCCAATTATCATATTTTGTATCAAGTTTTGCATAAGTCCCGTCAATTACATCTTGAAGAGTTACGTTTCTAAATAATCATGAATATAGTTTTGTAATCCTGCCCAGAAACCAACAGTGCGTTCGTTGATTACCGTATCAGTACTCACCCTTCATCAAGGGTGGAAATGATAGCCATAGATTCCTCTGTAGCAAGCAAAATTTCAATAATTGTGTACTCTTTAGGGCTTTTAGACAATCGATAGCCGCCGTATTTACCACGAATGCTATCCACTAGGTTTGCAGCACCCAAACGAGCTACGATACCTTCTAGGTATTTTTCAGAAATGCCTTGTCGCTCTGCCACAGATCGCAAAGATACTGGTTTATCTTGACCTTGCTCTGCTAAATCGATGAGAACCATCAATGCATAACGACCCTTTGTGGAAATCCTCATATATGTTGCCTCTCTTTGTAAAAGTTAGTGCGCTTAAACACACCCCATGTTATAAAGCACTTGTTATATTATTTTTATAAAACCTTGTATATTACTAGGAATTAATTTCATTATAGACCACTCATAACAAAAAGCAAGAACTTATTTCCTACTTTGCAAGGGATATAAACAACACAAAAGGACCAGCCCGAAGGCCAGTCCTTTTGCGTATAGTTTGTAGTTTGTTATATGAGGTTTACCATGATGAATTGGAGAGGGTTCATCTGGTATTGGGACTTACCGTATCGTCAGGAAAACGATGCGCGCCCGTGTTCTTGTCATTTGAGGAGTTATCTAGATTACTCAGCTTAAGTATAGGTTTCTAAATTAGATTTTACCTACAAGATCAAGACCTGGTTTTAAAGTATCTTTACCTGGTTTCCAACGTGCAGGGCACTTGGTCGCCATATGTTTAGCTACGAATTGAGCAGCTTGTACTTTACGAACCAAATCTTCAGCGGAACGACCGATACCCATATCATGGATTTCAGCTGTACGTACGAAGCCTTCTGGATCTACTACGGTACCACGGTAAATACATAGCGGATTCTTCTTGGAACATCGAAGAAATCAGCTAATTCATGTTTTTTGTCAGCTAACATGTAGTACTCGATTTTGTTGATAGTTGGAGAAGTATCAGACCATGCTTTGTGAACGAATTCGGAGTCACAAGATACGGAGTAAACTTCGCAACCCAATTCTTTCAACTCTGCATAAGGGTTTTGTACGTCTTCAATTCAGTAGGGCACACGAAATGTGAAATCTGCTGGATAGAATACGAATACAGACCATTTACCCAACACGTCTGCAGTGCTTACTTAATTCAGGTTTTGAAAGCATCAAGTGTAAATTCAGGAAGTTGTTTACCAATAATAGACATGTTATGTCCTCCTTGTGTGAGTTTCAAATTGTAATGATTATATTTGTATTGGTGCACTTAGCACCATCGGTATATCTATCTTTGTCTATATAATAACAAATATCATTCAATATTGCAAGCGTTATTTTTAAATTTATCGATATATTTTTCTAATATTTTTCGATATGAATAAAAAAAGAAGAAAGATGCTCATTTCTGAGCATCTTTCTTCTTTTTACGTACTAATAGATTTACTACTTATAGTAGAATGATCAAAAGCGATTAAACCCGCTATATTAGCAAGCCCTCTCCGTGCTATGTGACCAGTTGTAGATTGTTCTTTTCCCGATTTACCATATACAAACTGCTCTAGTTTGAGTGCAGCTAATATAAATATACCTATAATAGATAAAAGAGATCCCATGGCTCTACTCTATTTTTTTAGTTCTAAGATTGCATCTACGAAACCGCGGAATAATGGATGTGCATTATTTGGGCGAGATTTAAGTTCTGGATGTGCTTGTGTGCCAATGAAGAATGGATGATTTTTCACTTCAATACTTTCAACGAGACGACCATCTGAGATGTACCAGAGATAACAAGACCAGCATCAGTCAATTGTTGACGGTATTCATTGTTGAACTCATAACGGTGACGATGACGTTCATAGATAAGGTCTTCCCCATACACTTCGCGAGTTTTTGTACCCGCTTCTACTTTACATGGGTAAACACCAAGGCGCATTGTGCCACCTTTTTTATCTACATCAACTTGGTCACTCATCGTCGATAACTTTATATTTAGCGTTTTCATCGAATTCGCTAGAAGTGGCACCTTCCATACCGCATACATTACGAGCAAATTCCATTACTGCAGTTTGCATGCCAAGGCATAGACCAAGATATGGAATATTGTTTTCACGAGCGTATTGGATTGTGCGGATTTTACCTTCTACACCGGGAACCAAATCCACCAGGTACGATGATACCTTCAACACCATCAAATACCTCTTTAGGATCACATAGATGTATCATCAAGTTCTTCGGAGTCAATCCAACGAATATTCACTTTAGTACCCGTAGCAATACCAGCATGATCTAGAGCTTCAACTACGGATAAATACGCATCATGTAATGCTACATATTTACCAACGATAGCCACTGTAATATCTTTGCTTGGATTCAAGATTTTGTGAACCATTTCTTTCCATGCAGTATCGCAAGGGACGTTCTTCAAGGCCTAATTTTTAATAACAATATCATCAAGACCTTGATCTTGCATCATCAATGGCACTTCATAGATGGAGCTACAAGTTTGATTTTCAATAACGGCTTCAGGTTCTACGTCGCAGAACAAAGCAAGTTTTCTTTCATTTCATCAGAAATATGTTTTCACTACGGCATACCAAGATATCTGGTTGAATACCGATGCTGCGCAATTCTTTTTACGCTATGTTGTGTAGGTTTTGTTTCAACTCGCCTGCTGCATTGATGTATGGTACCAATGTAACGTGAAGGTACAGTACGTCGTTACGACCTACTTCTTTTCACTTGACGAATGGCTTCCATAATGGCAAGCTTTCAATATCACCTACGGTACCACCAATTTCTGTAATAACTACATCAGCATTATCCTCTTTACCTACACGGTGAACATTTTGTTTAATTTCATTTGTAATATGTGGAATTACTTGTACAGTGCTACCCAAGTAGTCACCTTTACGTTCTTTATTAATTACAGACCAGTATTTACCAGCTGTAATATTGGAACGTTTACTAAGGTTAATATCGATAAAGCGTTCATAATGCCTCAAGGTCAGTTTCAGCACGTCATCTGTTACGAATACTTCACCATGTTGGTAAGGGCTCATGTACCAGGGTCAATATTTATGTATGGGTCAAATTTTTGAATCGTTACATTGAAACCACGGTTTTTAAGTAAGCGACCCAAAGATGCTGCTGTAATCCCTTTCCCAAGAGAAGAAACAACGCCGCCAGTTACGAAAATATACTTAGTTGCCATGATGCCTCCCACCTATTACATTTTTCCGGAGCGGAAATACCTAAAATACCAAGCCTTGACGAAGTACGAGGGCAATTGCTGTGATTAATCCTAAACGAGCTTGTTGCAACGCTGGATCTACGCCAATGATACGACCTTGACGATAGAAGGAGTGGAACATGCTTGCTAAATCGTATAAGTAACGAGCAAATACGATGGGGCGCGATGTTCAGCAGATTGAACTACCTCTTCTGGATATTCAGCTAATTTCTTAATTAATTCTAATTCCATTTCGCTTGTAAGCGTTGTGAAATCAGTTTCACTATAATCGCCAAATGCGATGCCAGCTTCACGCACTTGGTTGTAAATGCTGTGAATGCGAGCATGAGCATATTGGATATAATACACTGGATTATCATTGCTACGAGATTTCGCCAAGTTAATATCGAAATCAAGTTGGCTATCTAAGGAACGCATCAAGAAGAAATAACGAGATGCATCTACGCCTACTTCATCAATCAACTCATCTAATGTAACGCTATCGCCACTACGTTTAGATAATTTAACGAGTTCCCCATCGCGGAACAATGCTACCATTTGTAATAACAATATAGTTAATTGGTCTGGATCATAACCAAAAGCGGCCATAGCAGCTTTTACGGCAACATAACCATGATGGTCAGCGCCCCAAATATCAATCATTTCTTTGAATCCACGATCATATTTGCTGCGGTGATATGCAATATCTGCCGCCAAGTATGTAGGAACGCCATTATCACGAATAACAACGCGGTCTTTATCGTCACCATAATCAGTGGATTTCAACCACAAAGCGCCGTTTTTTTCGTATACTTTGCCAAGAACCTTCAACGCCTCTATAGAGTGATGAATTTCCTCTGTTTCGTGAACAGTACGCTCAGAGAACCAATTATCAAAAGTAACGCGGAAGTTTCTCAATGTCTCCTCTAGGCGAGCTAGTTTTTCTTTAAGACCTTCCTCTTTGAACAAGGCAATACGATCTGCTTCGTTCATAGCATTCAATTTATCAAAGCCTTCGCGTTCAGCAATAGCTTTTGCAGTCTCGATAATATCAGGACCACGGTAGCCATTTTCAGGGAACACGAGCCCCTTCTGGAATATCAATTCAGGCATGGAACCATCTTCGTTGCGCTTAGGTGGGAACACTAATGTCGCACCTTGCAACTCTTGGAAACGGTACTCAATGGAGATAGCCATATTATCGATTTGGTTACCCGCATCATTGATATAGTACTCAGACTGTACATTGTAACCTGCTGCACGCAACAAGTTTACAAGTGCACTACCATACGCAGCACCACGACCATGACCTACATGCAACGGGCCTGTTGGGTTAGCACTTACGTACTCTACTTGAATCGTATCGCGTGCACGCAATGGCTGAACACCATACTGATCGCCAGCATTTAAAATGGCTTTCAACGTATCGTATACCATATCAGATTTCAAGAAGAAGTTGATGAAACCTGCACCAGCAACCTCAGCACGTTCGAGCCAATCAAAATTCATATGGCTAATCAAAGCCTCTGCAATAGCACGAGGGTTTTGGAGAGCTACACGAGCGGATTGCATAGCGATATTTGTAGAAAAATCACCGAACTCTTTTTGAGGTGGCACTTCGAGAACGATTTCTGGATATTCCCCAGCTGGTAAACCACCGCTGTTAATCGTATCTTGTAATGCCTGTTCAATCCCCGATTTCAGGATTTCCTTCATGTCCATGCTCTGTATCCTCCCGCACGTCTATATCTAACTGATTATAAAATTGCCATTCACCTTCGACGGAAATGTCATATCCTAAATGAACATGACCTACGCCTTCGTGAAAGTCTACTGTTAATTCATGAGTATTCACGGCCATGTGTAAATCACCATACGGTGTTTCATACACGGATTCGCGCTCTTCACCACGGACGTATTGATGACGCATATTAACAGCCCCTGTTCGGAGCAATACAATAGAGTCATCATGGATTTTAATGGTCGTCTTTACCCCATCTAAGCCAGTCACACTAGATTCTTCGTAACGCACATACTGGGCATTACCCTTTTCATGTGATGTACCTGGGGAAATCAGTTCCACTACGGTATCCTTGCCGTCCATATCTCGTTGTACACTTTTTACGGACACTAGAACCCGCTTCATTTTCAACCTCCATGGTAGTAATCAATCATCATATTATACCATAATTAAGGACTATTTTGCACCCTTAATGAGCCTCAACTTCTTAGTCTTAGTCATCTGTTTAATGGCATATTCCCTACGTTGAGCCTCATGTTTATGGTGAAAGCTTTCAGCATACACCAAGGTCACAGGGCGCCGGCCCCTCGTATACTTGGCACCACCTGGAATATGTCCATTGTGCGCATCAATACGGCGCTTAAGATCTGTAGTCCATCCACAATACAAGGAATCATCCGCACAACGCACCAAATATATATAGTGCAACTCATCAGATCCCTTCATTTCACCAGTCCCGTCCTGCAAGATTGATTCACAATCCAAGACAGATCCTTGTAAGGCTTGTGGAGATGAACTTTCACAAGAACTAGACCCTTGAGTAGTACTCTTCTTATTTGCCATTTTTCGCATCATCAGTAATTGGTTCCAATGTAATGGTATTAATGATTACTGGTTCTACAGGCTTATCGTTGCGGCCAGTTTTTACTTTGCCGATTTTTTCAACTACATCCATACCTTGTACTACAGTGCCAAAGATAGTGTGTTTATTATCTAGCCAATCTGTAGGACCTAAGGTAATGAAGAATTGGGAGCCCCCAGTGTTCGGACCACGGTTAGCCATGGCAAGAACGCCCATTTTGTTGAAATGCAAGTCATTAGAGAATTCATCAGGAATTGTATAGCCTGGACCGCCAGCACCTGTGCCATCTGGATCCCCGCCTTGAATCATAAATCCTTCGATAACGCGGTGGAATGTAACACCGTTATAGAAGCCTTTTTTTACTAGATAATCAAAATTCTTAACTGTAATCGGTGATTTAGAACCTAATAAACGAACTTTGAATTGACCATAATTTGTATCAAAAATAGCGTATTCATCAGCAATTGGCGCGTTAGAGAAGTTAGGCATAGCTACCGTTTCTGCTTTTACAGTATTTCCTTGTGGTTGTTCCCCACTTTTTGTACCACATGCCGCAGTACCAAGCATTGTAATCCCTAACAGTGCGCATAAAGCCAAGCGTTTCCAGTTCATAGTTCCCCCCCAAAAATGTATCATCTATACTAACATGTATGTAAAATTCACATAGAAAAGCCGCTCAACCCGTGAGCGGCTCTTTTTTAGTATATCATATTACACTCGTATTGAAAGCCAAAATATTCTAAAAAATCATTAAATTTTACTAGAATGTTTTGACCTATACAATATCTCTACCATATAGATTAATAACAAACTTAGTTAATAGAGCATTTCAATACATAGAGAAGTAACATATATTCAATATTTATTTAATAAGATTTTTGCGTTCTTTACTACCTTTAGGTTTTACCTTCAACTTGATAGCCTTGCCAGATTCATCATAAGTAGCTTCAATGATTTTGTCGCCTTCCAAGCCGCCGCCCTCAGAGTCAATTTGATTTACAAAGTAGAGGAATTTTTGGCTTTTCGGCCCCCAACCCATACCGGCTTTTGTAATGAAACCTGTATAAGTATCTTTCAACTCAGGATTGGATTGACCTTCTTTTTTAAAGCTTTCAATAACAGTTGCCATCATATCTGGATTTAGATTGTCGATGGAGTAGAATGTTTGAGCAATATCGTTCTTGCCAGGACCAACTACGTCAACAGGCGCGCCATCAGACCAAGTTTGCTTTTCAAGATCATATTGATAACGTAACAACTCAGTGGTCCCTGGTTTTACTACGTCAATCTTAAAGGCCTTTTGATCAAAAGTCATGTCCCCAGAGACTTGAATTGGGGCAGTTTTTAATTCGCCTCGTTCTTTCAACTTATTAATTGCAGTTTTCCAAGTATCTGCTTTAGATATTTTATCTGTAAGAGCTACATTATTGGTACGATCCTGTGCCAACGCCTCTTGTTGCGCCTTTTCAAATCTAGCCTGTTTATCCTCTTTAGACTCACCACAGCCAGCTACAACGAATAAACTCATAGATAATACACCGGCCATCAAGCAACGAGACCACAATTTCTTATTCATAATTATCTCCTTAACACACAAAAATAATTGTACTCATAACATACAAATAGATAATAAATAAACTACTTATTTAAACAGCTTATTCGCCTAAATACTCTTTATATAATTTAGGATACGCTTCTTTAAATTCCATTGGTCGATAAATTTTCCCAAATACCAATGCATCGGGATTCCCCTTCTCATTAGGATCCCGTTCATTGACATAAACCACTTCCTCAAAAGGCTCATCAAGACCATAACGGAATGGATATTTTCCACGACGAGCGATATAGATATCAGAACGCGTCGTCATAGGACCTACATATACATCATTCCCAATAGATGTGGTTACTTCACCATGTTGAACATTGCCAACCTTGCCTTCGCCATATTGAACATACCAAATAGCATATGTCGTTTCCGTCGGATTCAAAATGGACTTCATATCATATTGAGAAACCGTAAAGGTTTTTGTTTCACCTTTTCGGCGTAACGAGTGTATGAGCCCCCTCTTTCAAGTCGATTTCCTTCACGCTATGGGCATCCACAGTATAACTTGTGCCATCCAATGTGAAAGTAACACTAGCATCGGTAGGATTATCTACATAGGTAGTGCCTTTATAAATAATTTCATCTAACACGGATTTAAAAGCTTGATATCTACCGCAACCGGTAATAAGCAGCAAAGACATTAATAACGTAAAAATACCAAATAATTTTACGAACCGTTTCATTGGCTCTCCTCATATACAAATTAGTTTTTATTTTACAAATAATAATTATAGAGAAGTATGTACTGCCATTAAGCCGTATACTTCATACTATAAAGAGAGTCTCTCGTAAAACGAGAGGCTCTCTTATAAAGACGATATTATTTTTTCTTACCATCCAAATCATCTGGTTTAGTGCGGTTATAAGAATCAATGTAACTATTATATTGTTGAATCATACGATTAAGGTTACGATCTTGGTATTTATCATTAGGATCAACCATTACTTGACGAATAGCACCAACAGTATCATTGAAGTTACGAACTAAAGATTCTTTATGGGAGTCTTTTGTGTCTATACCATTAAGCAACGCTTGAATTTCGCCAATTTCTTTTTCGATAGCAGCTTTATCAGGGTTAGTATACGTTGCTTGTACTTTTTCAACTAAATCGGTCAAACGAAGAGTTGCTTCCATAACGGCAGCATAGTTTTTGTAACCATCTTTCTTCATTTGTTCCATTTTCTTTTTATTTTTCTCTTTGTTTGTTGTATTGATAACTTCACCTAGCTTATCATAGGCAGCATTGAATTTCTCTACAGCTGCTACGTATTTAGCTGCTAGCTCATTACCTTTAGCCTTACCATCGTTTAGATATGCTTTAGAATCAGTATAGGATTTAAGCTCTTTATAAACAGGCATTAGTTCATCCAATACAGCTAATACATTGTCGCGCTCGGTATCAACTTCTTTGTATGTATTGCCTATTTCTTTACTTTTCTTCAACCCATTTTGTAAGTTCTCAAATCTAGGCTGTGTATTAATTGCATACTCATCAAAACCGGCTTTTAACTTAGCAAGATTTTCAGCATGTTGTTGACCCCAAGTTACGTTATTGCCATTAAATTCATTTGTTGTCTTAATCAGTTCATCAAATGCCTTATTTAGTTTTTCGTCAGACTTAGAGTCTGTAACAGAAGATACTGCAGAGGATACTTTATCAGCTGCCTTATCACTACCGCAACCAGAAACGAATAAACCTGCTGTTAAAGCACCTACACACATTAAGGTGGAAATTAACTTACGTTTAGAGCTCATAATCATTCTCCTATACAAACATAACAGTATAATCATCTTTTATTATACCAACTTATAAAACGATTTCCCATGAATTAAGGGTGAATTTTATTACGCCTGCATGCAAAAAATGCAAATAAACATATTTTTAATATGATAATATTCCAATTTTGCAAATTATAGCCAATATACTTGACTGCAACTCTCAAAACAATGTATATAATTCGTTATGTACTTATTTTATGCGGCCATATATGAGAGAGAATACTTTATTACTGATAATCATTATGCTGCTATAGTTATTGTTAAAGGAGAGAAACTATGGACGATATTTTATCACTCTTGACCTTTATTTTCTTCTACACCATTTTTAGTTGTATTTTTACGTTCTTCTTAATCTTAATGGTTCGTGCCATTATGCGTCGTTCTCTACGTCGTGAACAAACTACAGAAAAGGTACTACGTAATACATTTAATGCAGTAAAAACAATGTATTTTGTTATTTTCCTACTCTTTAGTGGCATTCCTGGCGCTATTATGTACTGGTTGAAATTCCGTACGCCTATGATGGAAGAAGTTCGCCAAAACATGATCCAACGCGGTTACGATGTAAGCGATTTAAAATAGAATTAACAAAAAAACAGAGCTCCCAAAGGAGCTCTGTTTTTTTTACCCTTACGCACTCGTTAGCTATTTGATTATTTAGCGTCGAATTGGTCTGGAGTTGTGCTGTTATACGTATCAATATAACCATTGAAACCTTCAATCATGTTGTTAAGGTTGTTGTCACTTGGATCAGCTAGCACTTGACGTACTTCACCGACTACGGAATTGTAACGATCAGCAAGCACTTGACCACGGTCGTTGTTTATGCTCTTAAGCAATGCTTCGATTTCGGAAAGTTCCTTTTTCTACAGCTGCTTTATCAGCATTTTGAGGAGCTTTTTCCAATTTATCCACAAGCTCAGTTAAGCGAAGCGTAGATTCCATTGCTGCTGCATAACCTTTTTTACCGTCTTTTTTCAATTTTTCGATTTGTTTTTTGCTTTGTTCCGCATTAACTTTATTTAGAGTTTCGTTGAACTTCGCATAAGCAGCATCGAATTTTTCTACTGCTGCAACGTATTTAGCAGCAAGTTCTTTACCTTTAGCGCCCCCATCGTTCATGTAAGCTTTAGAGTCATCATAAGCAGTCAAATCTTTATATACCGGCACTAATTCATTAAGAATGTTCAATACGTTGTCGCGTTCTGCATCAACTTCTTTGAATGTAGAACCTTCTTTTTTAGCTTTTTCTAAATCTGCTTGTAGTCTGTCAAAGTGAGGTTGGTTAGCAATAGCACCTTCTGCGAAGCCACCTTTTAATTTAGCCAAACCTTCTGCTTGGAATTGAGCAAATGATGCATTGTCACTGTTGAAGCGATTAGTTGCATCGATAAGTGTGTTAAGCTTTGCAGCAGCTTTTTCGTCGCCACCATCAACTACGGAGGATACTACGGAACCAATGCCGCCCGCTTTATCGCTACCGCAACCAGATACAAATAAGCCTGCAGTCAAAGCGGCTACACAAAGTACAGTGGAAAATAATCTACGTTTGTTGTTCATGACTTCTCTCTCCTATTTACACACGAGTATAGAACTAAATGCATTATACTAATTATGCTACACTAATTTCGTAGCTACAGCTACTTTAATTAAACATTTATGTAAATCTCACTTTAATTAAGGGAATTAACTATACATCAGTCGATCCACTTAAAATGTTTACACGCATTATAAATGCCGTCCTTATCACAGTCTGTAGTAATATAGTCCGCTTTTGCTTTTAATTCAGGGCGCGCATTCCCCATGGCAATATTCAGCCATTCAGGTCTAAACATGGATAAATCATTATAACCATCGCCAAATACAACAGCTTGATTTGGTTTCATGCCAAAGTGCTCAAGCATATTGCGAATACCTAAGGCCTTTTCCATAGGTTCATACAAAACACAGCCGTCGCCATAGCGAATCAACTTGTGCGTCATATGTTCAATATCTTTCTCCTCTTCTTCCCCTTCTTTAAAGAATACATAAATCTTATAAAACTCTTCAACACTATGAAAGTCAAAATCAGGATCTACAGTCGTTTTAAATACATCCCAATTTGGATTCCACTCCAAGATTTCTTTGTACGGTGTAATGCGACCTAATTTATTGCGGTCCGTAACAGCCCAAGGAATATTATGAGACTCTAAGTACTCTAAATATTTAATACACGCATCGCGATCCATACCAATCATGGACACCAATTCATTATTGACAGTAATACTATGACCACCATCCGCTACAAAATCGGTAAGCCCTGCTTGTTCCGCAAAGCGTTTAGCATCTACTTGGATACGTCCCGTCGCTAAGGCTACGCGATGACCACGTCGCTTTAATTCATCCAAGCAGTATTGAGCACTGTCAGGAATTTTACCTTCAGGCCATACAGCTAGGGTGTTATCAATATCGAAAAAGAAAAACTTCTGCTCCACAGGCCCTCCTAGTCACGTCCACTCATCAACTTAAATCGCTCTTTTTGCTCTACGTCAGGATATTTTTCCCGATCCACATCGCTAATAAACATCTCTAATGGACGTATGTACATATCGCGTTCATCATAGAGCTTTTGATATACTACAAATTTCTCACCCGTTTCCGAATGAGTTGCTACGTCTAATACGTAATAATACATACCCTTAAAATGGCGATACAAACCACCTTTTACAATATCACTCATGAACAACCTCTTTATATCAATCTAAAATAGTAGTTAATTTTACCAACTTAATGTATCTACATATCCATTATCAACACATCATTACCTTACAATATAGATAAAATATATCCCCCAATTAATCATAAAACAATGAGTTACAAACTAAATGGATATTAAAAACGTAAAATACTCTAACTATTATTATATAACTATTAAAGGGTAAATTCACGATAATCTAGCAATTAACATTCTATAGTTTCCATATAACGAATGGCCTCTGCCAACATGTCAGTAGTAATCTCGTACGGTGATACCACAACATCGCGAACAGATACGGCTTTCTCCACGATTTGTGGTATATAGGATTCATCGAGTCCCATTTGTGAAAGCTTCGTAGGCCAACCGATTTCACGATATATAGGTAACCAACGGTTTAACTCGTCTAATTGTTTATCTACAATAAAGAGAATTAACAAACCATAAGCCACCATTTCACCGTGCAAATGATGCTTTTCAGTTTCTTCATTCGTAGCACAGCCATAGCAAATAGCATGTGCAATGATACTGTTATAATCGCCAGGCATACAGCCAGACACGATACCCGTCGTAAAGATTACGGTCATCACCATCAAATCAAAGGCTTCGCTACGATGTTTGATGCTCGTTATCCTTATAGGCCTGTAAACCATGTTCCAAAATTGGTTCACTACACATGGAGGATAAAACAAGACCTAATTGTGTATTGTACACTTGCTCACGATTACGTGCAGACATCAATGTTTCATAATGCTTGGCGATAGTGTCCCCCATGCCAGCCCATAAGTAACGGCTCGGTGCCTCTACTAAAATATCTGCATCAATAAAGCAATGTACGGGCGGATGATTTACAAAGGCAATGCCATCAAAATTATGATCTGCTGTATATACGGCGGCTGCTTCAGATGTAGCCGCACAAGTAGATGCAATGGTAGGAATGGTAAAGAATGGTTTATCATCTAGCTCTACAGCTACTACTTTCACCGTATCAATAGCCTTGCCACCACCGACAGCAAAGAGAAAGTCTGCATCTTTCACAGAATCCATAGCAGCAATTTCCTTGCCTCGCGCGAAGGTACATTCACCACCAAATGGAATAACATCTAATACGTTAATCCCCGCCTTATCTAGTACGGGCTGAATATGAGGCATAGCCTTAGATAGTGCTGTCTCACCACCTATAATGGCTACTGTATGGCCATATAATTTTGTAAATTGTGGAATGGCGCCAAATACATCGTGACCGCCAAAACTATAACTTGGTAAACAATGAGTGTTACGCATAAAAATCTCCTTTATATACTATATATGTATTATAGAAACTCCTACCTATAAAAGCAATTTCATATGGCAACTTTTATGCCACAAAAAAAGGTTCTATACTTTCAAAAAAGATGAAAGCATAGAACCTTTAATATTATTATTTATTTTCGGACACAAGACCTTTATGGATAAGACCTACAACAAAGCCTAATACCGCAAAGCTCACCCAGCCCATACCAGCAGCCTGGAATGGAATGTATTGAGTAAAGAGCTGTTCCAATGTAGCAGGTGCAATACCTGCCGTTTCAAGACCAGTCATAAGAGCAGAAATCATTGTGAAAGCCATTGTCCATGCGTATACGCAACGACGACCACCGAATACATTATGAAGAAGAGCCAACAAAATAATTACGATAGTCAACGGATACAAGAGCATCAACACAGGGATTGCTGCACTGATGATTGTTTTCAAACCGAACATGCTAAGACCAAATGCTGCTACGGAGAAGATTACTACATATAATTTATAGCTAATCTTCGGTGTCAACTTGTGGAAGTACGTACCACAAGAAGTGATAAGACCAATACTTGTAGACAAGCAAGCTAGAGAGAACGATGATAGCCAAGATAATTTGACCGAATCCACCGAACAGGTAGTTCGCACTTACGGACAACACAGGAGCACCTGTCTCGAACAAACCAAAGCGTTCAACACTTGTAGCACCGATGTTAGCAATAAATACGTAAACAATGCCAAGAAGTCCTACCGCAATAGCGCCTACCTCCATTACTGTTTTTGTAATCACAGCACGAGATGTAGCGCCGCTAAGACGAACAAAGTCGATTACAAGAATAGCAAATACTACGGAAGCTAAGGCATCCATTGTATTGTAGCCATCTAGGAAACCTTGCAACACAGCTGTTGGTGCATCACCATATGCCGGTTGTGGCACCGCATAGCCACCAAGCGGAGTCATAAAGGACTTAACAATCAACAACAAAATTACAAGTAGTAAAGCTGGTGTCAAAATATTACCGATACGATTAACAAGCTTTTGAGGGCTAATGGATAACCACAAAGAAACACCAAAGAATAATGCCAAGAAAATTGGTTCCATATTCAGGCTTAAACCTTCAGCAAAAGGTTTAATTGCGATTTCATAAGCTACAGTACCAGTACGCGGCGTCGCAAACATTGGACCAATACTCAAGTAAAGAGAAATTGTATACAACAAGCCATAAATCGGATGAACACGACTTGCAAGTTCTTCAACGTCTTTACAGGAAGAATAACCCATAGCTGCAACACCTAAGAGTGGAAGGCCTACACCAGTTAATACGAAGCCGAGCAATGCCCAACCGACATTATCACCAGCTTGTTGACCTAAGGCCGCTGGGAAGATCAAATTCCCTGCCCCAAAGAATAGAGCAAATAACATCATGCCTATAGCCAGATAGGCACGGGTCGACAGATTGTCGTTACCATTCATAAATGTAACCCCCTTTAGGTTATATAAAAATAATGTTACTATTATAATCCAAAGGGGGTTTGGTATACAAGAAAAATATTCTCACTATTCCATATCGGCATAGCATTATTCCCATAAGTAAAGAGACTTAACTAGGAAAGTTTTCTTATATGAACTTGTACATCATAAAAAGTACTGCCCCAACCTTGATCTGTGGGCGAGCTGCGTAAGCGCATTAATTGCCACGAGGATCACTCGATTGAGATTGCCACCATACACCAAGAGTGACTAATGTGCCCTGTTGCACCTCATCATCATAATACACTTTTATTTTTACGCTGCCACGGTCGTTATAAATTTCTACTTCATCACCATCGTTTATGTCATATATTTTTGCATCTTCTGGATGAATGCGAAGCTTCATCAACTCAGGATCATTAAAGTCTAATTCGCAAAAACTAGAGTCCAAAATACGAATATCGTTACCATTGATAAGCCAGAACGGCGCATTATCACCATATGGCGACATATATCGAATGAGGAGGCTCTACATCGTGAGGATTATAAAGTTCAATTTTCCCAGACGGGGTTTTGAAATCCATCTTATAATTTTCAGGCACAACCATCTCTACAGGTTCACCACTAAGAATCGTATCTTGGTCTTCTTTAGATATACGATTAGAAGTGCGCACAATTTGGTCTATCAGTTCTCGTTCGCTAAGATTAAAGAACTCATCTACCAATCCCATTCGCTTCGCTAATTCTGCAATGACTTGCCAGTTGGAACGAGATTCACCAATGGGCTCAATCAATTTGTAACCCGTCCCAATTGTGTAATGACCATAAGAATTATAAATATCATCATGCTCCACAGATGTTGTGGCTGGTAAAATAATATCAGCATACTTACAAGTATCCGTAAAGAAACGCTCATGTACCACAGTGAATAAGTCATCGCGCATCAACCCTCTACGTACAACATTCTGGTCAGGAGCTGTGATAGCCGGATTTGAAGAGAAGATATATAAACTATGAACTTTAGTTCCTTCAGGCTTTATAAGCATTTCACCCAGTTTAATCATAGGCATCAATCGTTTAGCTGGCGCATGAACATGAGCCTGTTGCATCACATCTTTGCCAATAAATTTACTACCACTAGCACTTGATAAGAGACCACCACCAAGGTGCTGCCACGCTCCCACAACAGCCGGCAAAGCATTAATAGCACGACAAGTCATAGCGCCATTGCCGTAGCGAGACAACCCGCTACCAAGACGAATAAATGGAGCCTTAGCTTTAGCATAAGCATGAGCAAGCTCAGTCATACGCTCTACAGAAACACCACATATTTCAGACGCGTTCTCTGGTGTGAAGTCAATTAACGTTTCTTCTACCAGCTTATCATACCCTTGTACATATTGATTAATAAATTCTAAATCTGCCAAGCCATCACGATGAATGATATGAAGCATACCTAATGCTAGGGCCCCATCGCTACCAGGTTTTACAACAAGCTGTTCATGAGCCTGACTAAAGGTATATGTTTTATGGGTATCAATAATCCAAACTTGAGCCCCATTCTTTTTAGCAATATTTACATCATGTAAGATATGAACGTCTGTAGCTGTTGCATTTATGCCCCATAACACAATTAAATCACTATGCTGTGCCTCTTGCGGTTTAACAGCCAACGTATCACCATAAACAGAGCGGAATCCAGCCTGTTTTGCAGGCGAGCAAATTCCTCTATCTTGATCGGTAGCACCTATACGACGAAAGAAGTAGTCCGCTGCGGGGCTTTGAATAACACCCATTGTTCCGGCGTAGGAATAACGTAAAATACTTTCACTACCATAAGTATCTATAGTGTGCTTGAAATTATTTACTATTGTATCTAGCGCCTCATCCCAGCTAATACGTACATATTGGTCTTCACCAACACCTTTTTTACCAATGCGCTTCATAGGGTATTCTAAACGCAATGGAGAATGGATGACCTTTTCGTAGTGCACCATTTTAGGACATAATGTGCCACGGGTAAAAGCATGATCCTTATTACCGCGCACAGATACCACCTTATTATTTTCAACACTTACAATTAGCCCACATGCGTCTGGGCAATCATAAGGACAAACAGTCTTATATTCTTTCAAGATAAGCACCTCGCTTATAAATCATATAAACTATAGGATAAACTATAGGATGTATATTTATATTATATTACAGTATGACTTGTATATGTGTAACCTTTTGCACACCTTTTAATTTTAAAAGAAAAGATGAAAGCGAAGGATTTTCTGTATATCAATACATTCAGTTATCACATTCAATTTATGACCTCATCAATTATTTTGATATATAGACCTTAACATTTCAAGTTTTATCGATATCTATCCATTATCATTCTTTCTAGAAAGCTGAACAGTTATACTAATAAGGCCTATAAAAATACTATTAATCTATAAAAAAATCATGCAATAATGACTAAAAGTCATAACCATGTAGTTTAAGGTATAATCGGCTTTTTCACATATACACTATAGAATATGTGATTAAAATCACCCGTACGTATGCGTATTTAGTAATGTCATTCAGAGTGCAAAACTATTCAATCTCACAAATTTCTGTGCTATACTGACATTGTCATTTGAGAGGATATAGAACTACCCTTAGAATCATATTAATTTCATGATTTTTTTAGAATGTAGTTGCTATATCAGGTACATATTTTCTGAAAAGAGGTTTTAACGATGGCAGACGCAAAAAACACTGTGTTATTCCCTTATGAAACACTAAAAAAATTGAGCATGGACGCTTTCCAAAAATTTGGTTTCTCCGAAAAAGAAGCTGACATCATCCAAGACGTACTTTTGACTTCTGACTTGTTCGGTATTCAAAGCCATGGTATGCAACGTATGGTTCGTTACCACAAAGGTATCACTAATGGCTTGATCAAAATCGACGCAAAACCTGAAATCGTAAAAGAAACTCCAATCTCCGCAGTTATCGACGGTCATGATGGCATGGGCCAAATCTTGGGTCATATGGCTATGGAAATGGCTATCGAAAAAGCTAAAAAATCCGGTGTTGGTATCGTATCTGTACGTAACTCCAACCACTACGGTATCGCTGGTTACTATGCTAAAATGGCATCCGACCAAGGCTTAATCGGTTTCTCTTGTACAAACTCCGAAGCAATCATGGTTCCTACATACGCTCGTCAAGCTATGCTTGGTTCTAACCCTATCGCTTGGACTGTACCTGCTGATCCTGTTGACTTCTTCTTCGATTGCTCCACTACAGTAGTAACTCGTGGTAAACTTGAAATGTACAACAAAATGGGCAAAGCTACTCCAGATGGCTGGGCTGTTAATAAAGACGGCGTTCCTTCCACTGATGCAGCTGAAGTATTGGGCAACATCTCCCGTCATGAAGGTGGCGGTATCCTTCCTTTAGGTGGTGCTACAGAAGTTCTTGGCGGTCACAAAGGTTATGGTAACGGCATGATTGCTGAATTGTTCTCCTCTATCTTGTCTCAAGGTGGTACTTCCAACAAATGTATGATTGGTGGTAAATCCAACATCTGTCATGGCTTCATGGCTATCAACCCTGAATTCTTCGGCGACCCTGCGGAAATCAAAAAACACTTCTCCCAATTCTTACAAGAATTACGTGAAGCTCCTAAAGTCTGGTCAAGACCGTATCTACACTCATGGTGAAAAAGAACATGAATCCGTTGAAAAAGTTAAAGCTGAAGGCATCCCTGTACTTAACGGTACAATGCTAGAAGTTCAAGATCTTTGCAACGAATTAGGTCTAGACTTCAAATCCTACTTCGGCGATTATGTACCAGAAGCTCCTGCTACAATGTTCAAAGGTAACTACTAATACCTGAACTTAGTAATGGCCCTAACAAGGACTTGTAGTTAGTACAGAAGGGGACATAAACACTGTTTATGTCCCCTCTCTTATATTTCTAACCTCATAACTTATGAGGTTAAAAATTTTTAAATATTACATCAATTTTTGCGATAAGTATATCTGTTATTTTATTGTAAGCCTTTACATTTTAACCGAACTTTTACAACTTAATACATCATAGCGATTTACTCATCAATTTATTTGATTAAACTACATCGTCCTGTTGAGCATATATTTTTGTTTTTCTTGAAAGGATGATCTTAGAAATGAGTGCTATCACCGTTCTATTAGCGCTATCTCCAATCATTTGGTTGATCGTAGCGTTATCCATCTTGAAATTACCAGCATGGCAAGCAACAAGTGTTGCTGCAATCGGTTCTTTCATCATCGCTATTACAGCATTCCAATCTGACCCATTTATTATGGTCACTGGTGCCCTTGAAGGTGCCGCTTTGGCAATCTGGCCAATCCTATTAGTTATTACAGCTGCTATCTTTGTTTATAACTTGGTAGTATATACGAAAGCAATGGAAACTATTAAAACAATGCTTTCTTCTGTAACATCTGATACTCGTGTACTTGCATTGTTACTTGCATGGGGCTTTGGTGCCTTCATGGAAGGTATGGCTGGCTTTGGTACTGCCGTTGCAATTCCAGCTGCTATGATGGTTGCCGTAGGTTTCGACCCACTAAAATCTATCATTGCCTGTCTCGTTGCAAACTCCGTACCAACTACATTTGGCTCCATTGGTATCCCAACTACTACATTGGCATCCTTGACAAGCCTTGATCCAAGCCACTTGGGTACATTCATTTCCGTGCAATTATTCTTACTTAACCTTATCGCTCCGTTCTTCGTTGTTATGATCATCGGCGGCGGCGTAAAAGCGTTAAAAGGTGTATTCCTTGTTACATTACTTTCCGGTTTAGCATTGGCTGTTCCTGAAATCGTAATCAATGCAGCAATGGGTCCTGAATTATCCGTAATTTCTGCATCCATTATAATTATGGCAGTTATCATTGGTTGTGCAAAAATCATGCCTCCTAATGATCCTGAATACGCAGTTAAGCAAACTGGTGAAGCTCCAAAAGTTTCCGGTGGTGAAGGTCTTGTAGCGGCTATGCCATTCATCTTGATCTTCGTATTATTGTTATTAACTTCTAAATTGTTCCCTGCAATCAATGGTCCACTTGCGTCCATTAAAACATCTGTACCGATTTACCAAGGTCCTGGTGCAAAACCTTACACATTCGTATGGATTGCAACTCCTGGTATCATGATTTTCATTGCTGGTATTGTTGGTGGTTTCATCCAAAAAGCAAAAGCTGGCGAAATCTTCTGTACATTGGGTAGCACCGTTAAAAACTTGAAGTTCACATACCTTACAATCATCACAGTTGTTATGACAGCTAAATTGATGACATACTCTGGTATGACTGCAGACATTGCGAAAGCAATGGTTGCTGGTACAGGTTCCTTGTACCCACTATTCGCTCCTATCGTAGGTGCGTTGGGTGCCTTCTTGACTGGTTCCGGTACAAACTCCAACGTATTGTTTGGTCCACTTCAAATCGCAGCAGCTCAAGGCTTAGATCCTACAAACTGGGAAGACCTTGGCTTCTGGTTAGCAGCTGTTAACTCCGGTGCAGCTGGTATCGGTAAAATGTTGTCTCCACAATCCATCGCGATTTCCATTGGTGCCGTAGGTCCTGCTTTGAAAGCATACCTCGAAAACCACAAAGAAGTTAGTGCTGATGAAGCTCATAAATTAGAGCATGAAATCGAAGCAAGCGTTATTATGAATACTGCATTCAAATACTTCATCATATTCATCGTAATGCATGGTTGCATCTCCTTCTTCGGTCAACATTTCATCCATGAAATTCACCACTTTTTCTTCTAAGATTTGTATAAAAGAACAGCTCTTGATGAGCTCGTTCTTTTTTTATGATTTACTTTTCAAATCTTAGTAATGTTTACGTTCTACTTCCCATTTAGTGAAAGTACCAGTATCTGCATCGATTTCAAAGTCATATTCATAACCATTGTAATGAATTTCGCCTTCATATTCTAAACGACCATGATCATAGTCACGATTAAACTCAGTTACATTTGCAATTGTTGCACCTGGAACACGAGCCAATGCGCTTTGCACAGCCTCATCAGAGCTAATAGCCTCTACAGATGTGAATGTTGCTGTACCAACAACAGTTACTGCTGCCAATACTAAAGTTTTTACAAATTTGTTCATACTAAACTCCTATATACGATAAATTACATTGATATTTTTAGATTTAATCTATGACTTTATTTTAATCTATAAAATCAGATGTATCAAACTCACAGTTTTGATATCACATTCTATAGAGATTTGCCTGATTCTATACAACTACGTTTTCATACACAAAAAACTTTAATATATAATTTTATAATTCTTGTAAATCACGTTATTAGGTTATACTCTAATTATTAGAAAAAACTTTTACAAAAGAAATCTATAGAATTTATATATCAATCGTGTTACAATACTTCTTGTTAAATAGAAAAAATTAAATGCAGTCTGCGAAGTGCGATTCGCAGACTTTTTTATTCCCTATTTTAAGTACAGGAGGTTTCTATGACACAAGAAAGTTCTGCCAAGGTTTCCTTTATCATGGTAGTTTTTCTCGGTCTATTAACGGCAATCACACCGCTCGCAACAGACCTTTATTTGCCAGCATTACCGATTATGCCTGGTGAACTAAATACAACAGCATCAAATATTCAAATGACCATAGGTGTGATGACTTTTGGTGTTGCATTAGGTCAATTATTTGGTGGCCCTATAAGTGACACAATGGGCCGTAAAATGCCACTTGTTGTAGGTAACTTACTATGCGTTATTTCTAGTATTATTTGCGCCTATGCACCTAGCATCGAAATACTATTACTAGGCCGATTTCTACAAGGCTTAACCGGAGCTGTAGGGGTAGTTAATCTAAAGCTATCGCTCGAGACTTTGCATCTGGTCAAGAACTAACTAAACTCTTTGCATTGCTCATGATGGTCAATGGCCTCGCACCTGTAATTGCACCGTTAGTAGGTGGTCAACTACTTCTCTTCACCACATGGCGCGTTATTTTTATCATCTTAGCCGTATTTTCTGCTATTCTATTGCTAGGTTCTCTTCTTCTTCCGTGAAAGCTTACCTAAAGGAAAAACGCGTTACTGGCGGCCTTGCTACTGCTACAAAGAACTACTTTACACTGATCAAAGATAAACGTTTCCTAGGACAATCTTTAATTCAATTCTTTGCTTTCGGCGCTTTCTTTTTGCCTATATCTCAGGTTCATCCTTTGTATACCAAAACATCTTCCAACTATCTGCACAAGAATTTAGCTATCTCTTTGGTATCAATAGCTGTGGTATTATCTTAGCCAGTGCTATTAGCGGACGAGTAAGTAATGTCGTAACATCTCGCCAAATACTTACATTCAGTCTATGGCAACTTACAATCGGCTCTTTACTATTCTTAGTAGCCATGATTTTTCGAATGGCCTCTCATTCCTGTAACAACAATTTTATTCTTTACTGCATGTACAGTATCTCTATTCGGTTCCGCCTCCTTCTCTATGGCGATGACTAAAGACGGCAAAATGGCAGGTAGCGCATCCGCCATACTAGGCTTTGCAAGCATGTTTGCGGCAGGTATTGTATCACCAATCGTTGGGCTTGGTGGAGAACATACGGGCATACCAATGGGGATTACAATGCTAGTATGTGCAGTGCTTTCCTTATTGTGCTTGTATGGTTTAGTAGAAGAAAGAATAATCTATTTAATACATGTACTTGAGCCCCACAATGGGGCCCGACTACAACAGAATAATATTAGTATATAAATAAGATACCCCTTTCCTTGCTCAGTACTTCGTAAAATCGCTTCGTAAAGGGGTATCGTATTTATATTAACACTACCTGTAGAGGCGTCCCATTATGGGGCTATAAAGCGCCATATTAAAATAGATTAACGCCTTTTTCTATAACCATCTAAGCACAATAACGGAAAGCACCTGTCCAACTGATTGTAGGGAGAAAAATAAGTCGTAATGGGGCCCAATTACAATTGAATAAATTTAAGTATAAAAACAGCACCACCTTCTTCTTGCTCAGTACGTCACTACGTTCCGTAAAATCGCTTCGAAAAAGGTGGTGCTATTTTTATTAACATTTTTTATAAAGGTGTCCCATTACGACATAACAGCATCAACAAAATGTTTAATCATATGTATTCTACATTCTAATATCAACTTGGCACTATTCTTTTATATCCACACCAATATACATAAGCACAATAATGAAAAGCGCCAGCTCAACTGATTGTAGGGAAAAGAACACAGCACTCCTTTCCCACCCTCTTTCTCCGTTAGGTGTATTGCGAATTTTTTGTGAATAATGAGATAAGAAACTCGATGGAGCTATTAGGTATATAATAGGTTGGATTATTTACATTTTATAATGGGACATCTTCATAATTGAGCGCGTACATAGAAAAGAATACAGCCCTCTCTGCAGCGATTTTACGGAACGTAGTGACGTACTGAGCCAAGAGAGGGCTGTATTTTTTCTATACTAGTAATATGCAGTTGTATCCGGGCCCCATTATAAAATGTAAGCGTCCTTATGACGGATTAAGTAATAACACTTTTCCCTTCCCCCATCTGCACTAGTTATATTTTCAATGGGACGTCTTCATAACAGGTGTATATAGAAAAGAACAAAGTCCTCTCTGCAGCGATTTTACGGAGCATAGCGCCGTACTGAGCCAAGAGAGGACTTTGTTTTTTCTATACTAGTGATATGTAGTTGTAATTGGGCCCCATGAAAATATAACGGAGCTCACCCTTATTCAAACATTGTCGATAGTAGTAGTTTCAACCGATTCGCTTGGTTTACTGCACTGGAGCCAGGATCGTAGTCGATGGCTGCAATGCGCACTTCTGGGTAGGCCGCAGATAGTGTTTTCACCATGCCTTTACCTGTTACGTGGTTTGGCAAGCAGCCGAATGGTTGCAAGCATACGATTTGTTTGGCTCCTTTTTCAATGAGGTCGATCATATCGCCAGTTAGGAACCAGCCTTCACCGCATTGGTTACCAAGGCCGATGAATTGAGCTGCTTCTTTTGCTACTTCTGTCATACGTTGTAGAGGGTCAAAGTTTTTAGACGCCGCTACGGCTTTAGCATATGGCAAGCGGTAGAGTTCCAGGGCTTCTCGTCGCTAGTGTACCGAAGAAACCAGATAACCATGTACCATCAAGGTGTTTTGCACGGTATGTGCTGTCCATAGCACAATACAGGAAGAAGTCTAGCAAGCCAGATGTAACGACTTCGCCCGCCTTCTTTTTCAATAAGCTCATTAATATGATTGTTAGCACTTGGGTGGAATTTAACGTAAATTTCCCCTACGACGCCAACACGAGGTTTTTGTACATCTTTATTAACTGGCAAGTTATCAAAGTCATGGATAATCTCTTTGATATACTTATTGTACTGACGAAGGCTAGCAGATGTAATGTTTTCACGCAGCTTTTTAAGCCAGTAATCACATAATGCATCGGTAGAGCCAGGGTTCTTTTCGTATGGGCGTGTAGCCAGTACGCATTGCATGATAGCATCACCATATACAACGGCTTGGAATCATGCGATGTAAGAAGCCTTTTGTCAACTTAAAGCCTGGTTGACGTTCCATATCACTCGCATTGAGGGATAGGATTGGTACTTGTTTCATACCTGCGTCAATCAATGCTTTACGCAAGTAACCGATATAATTCGTCGCACGACAGCCACCACCTGTTTGAGAGATGATAACTGCTGTTTTTTCTACGTCATATTTACCAGACAGTAAGGCCGCCATGAGCTGACCTACAACGATGATTGCTGGATAACATGCATCATTATTGATGTATTTTAGGCCCACTTCAATATCATCGCGCGTAGGCGCTGGCAACATTTCAAAGTCATAACCTTCGTTTTTGAGGACTGGCTCTAAGAGGCTAAAATGTAATGGTGACATTTGTGGCACCAAGATTTTATAAGTCTTACGCATTTCCTCAGTGAACACCACACGATTGTAATCGTAAGTTGGTAATTCTTCTACCACCACTTCTTCCGGTGCCTCTGGGTTATTATGACGACGCAAACTACGTTCCATTACAGATTGTAAGGAGCGAAGACGAATCGTAACGGCCCCAAGATTTGTACCTTCATCGATTTTGAGCAAGGTGTGGATTTTGTGATTTGCTGAAAGTATATCTTTTACCTGATCTGCTACGATGGAATCCAGTCCACATCCAAAGGAGTTAAGCTCTACAATTTGGAATCCTTCAGTTCTACTTACGAATTCAGCAGCACGGTATAAACGGCTATGGTAGGACCATTGGTCTACAACGCGCAAATGCTTGATATCATTACCGAGAGGTGCTACACCATCTTCAGTAAGAACAGCCATCCCTAGGGCTGTAATGAGTTCAGGGATTCCATGGTTAATACCGGAGTCTAAATGATATGGACGGCCAGCCAAAACGATTGTTGGAATTTGTTCTGCCACAAGACGAGAAACAGTTTTCTTTGTCGTTTCACGGTAAGACGCTTTACAGTTTTCCTGCTCTTCCCAAGCGAGGTCTACAGCCTTAGCAATATCCTTCTTCTTGAGATCCAAGAAGTCCAATGCTTTCACAAGGGCCGGAACAAGGGATTTTTTATCAGCTAACGGCAAGAATGGCGCATGGAATGGAGTATCCCCTAGCACATCTTGCATGTTATTTTTAATTAATTCTGGATAGGAAATAACCATTGGACAATGGTAGTTGTTGTCGCGGCTAAATTCCTTAGGACCATGTTGCACACAAGGGTACCAAATAAAGTCTACCTGTGCATTCGCTAAGTCTCGAATATGACCATGTACAGCTTTTGCAGGATAACAAGCCGTATCAGATGGAATCGTATCGATAGCCTTATTGTATTGATCCTTAGTCGTATAATCTGAAAGGATTACTTCATAACCCAAGCTATTGAAGAATGTAAACCAGAATGGGAAGTCCTCATACATATTGAGAACGCGAGGAATACCTACACGCATTTTACCTTCAAACTCTGGAATGTTTTTCTTCAAGTAATAGTCGAAGTAACGACGTAATTTTACATCTACCAAGTTAGGAACTGGCTTACGTTTCTCTTGGATCATATCGCCAGCACCGCGATCACAACGGTTGCCCGTTACGTACGTACGACCATCGGAGAAAGCGTTGATAGTAAGCATGCAGTTATTTGGGCAAAGGCCACAATTGCGCATTGTCGTAGATACTTGTAAAGAATTAAGGCCTTCACTATCTAGCAATGTACTTTCACCCTTTTGCAACTCCTCAGCTGTTTCAGCAGCAAGAAGAGCCATACCGTATGCCACCCATCAAGCCAGATACGTCAGGACGAATTACTTCTACGCCCATCAATTTTCTCAAAGGCACGCAAAACGGATTCGTTATAGAACGTACCACCTTGTACAACGATATGATCGCCTAATTCTTTAGGGTCTTTCACCTTAAGAACCTTATAAAGGGCATTTTTAATTACAGAATAAGCAAGACCTGCTGCGATATCTTGAACTGTAGCCCCTTCTTTTTGAGCTTGCTTAACCTTAGAGTTCATGAATACAGTACAACGAGATCCTAAGTCGATTGGCAAGGTTGCCAATAATCCTTCCTTCGCAAATTGATCGATTGGAATACGTAAGCCAGATGCGAATGTATCGATGAAGGAGCCGCAACCAGAGGAGCAAGCTTCGTTCAACACGATATCTTCGATGTAGCCATCGCGAACCTTACAACATTTCATATCTTGACCGCCGATATCCAAGATAAAGGATACATCAGGGCAGAAGAAGCGGGCCGCACGATAGTGAGCCATCGTTTCTACTTCACCGATATCGATGCCGAGGGCGCGTTTAAGAAAGGCCTCACCGTAGCCAGTTACGCCAGAGTGTGCAATATAGGCGCCTTTAGGCAATAATGTGTAAATTTGCTCGATAATTTCACGAGATTTTTCTAATGGTTTACCATGGTTAGGACCATAGTGAGAGAAGATAATTTCCTTATTGCTGTTGATGAGCACTACTTTTAAGAGTAGTGGAACCAGCATCGATACCAAGGTAACAAGGACCTTGAGCATCCTCAATATTCGCCTTTGGCGTTACCGCCTTAGCGTGACGAGCACGAAATTCTTCTAATTCTTGTTCATTTCTTAAATAGCGGATCTACACGGTCTGTAGCTTCCATAGGAATACCGATAAGAGCACCGATTTCCTTTGTCAATTGACCAACTGTAATCTCACGGCACTCATCTTTCATCAATGCCGCCCCTAAAGCGATGAACAATTCACCATTCTCAGGGATGATGCGTTGAGATTCTTCCAGCTCTAATGTGTCACAGAAACATTGGCGCAATTCGGACAGGAATGTCAACGGACCGCCAAGGAATGCCACATTACCTTCGATTTTATGGCCGCATGCGAGGCCTGCAATCGTTTGGTTTACAATAGCTTGGAATACAGATTTAGCAATGTTTTCATGGGATGCCCCTTGATTTAACAAGGCTTGAACGTCAGTTTTTGCAAACACGCCACAACGTGCCGCAATTGGGTAAATTGTATCAGAATTCATAGCCAATTGGTTGAGACCAGATGCATCAGTTTGCAATAAGGTCGCCATTTGGTCTATGAAAGCACCTGTACCACCAGCACAGGAACCATTCATACGGTGTTCTGCAGTTTGGCCTAAGTAAGTAACCTTCGCATCTTCACCACCAAGTTCGATGATAACGTCTGTTTCTGGATAGAGGGCTTTTACAGCTCGCGTTTCAGCAATAACCTCTTGTACGAATGGAATGCGCACCTTTTCGGCCATCGCCATACCACCAGAACCAGTAATACATACGTGAACTAGATCATCTTCATGACCCACTTGAGCCTCTTGTAGCAAGGTATATACTGTGTCCAATATGTTCGCATAATGGCGTATGTACTTTCTTATACAAATAATTATCGTGTTCGTCCAATAGTACAACTTTAACTGTTGTAGACCCCACGTCAATCCCCATGCGTAGCATGTGCTGCATAAATACCTCTCTTTTTAACAACCGTATGACCACCTAGGCGATCATACTCGTTTTTGTGAAAGTAGCACATCATAAAATACCATATACAATGTACTAAACACCTAACTTGTAAAACGCAAAATTAGATGAGGATATTATACTTTCACGAAAATATCTAAATTTTTAAATATCCTACCTATATTATACAACAAACAGCAGCTAAAATCTAAGTTTTCTTATATTCCAAAGAGTTATAAAGAATATAACTAATTTTGAATTGCAACGTCATATTTCCTATAGGATATAAAGAATATTATAACACTTTAACATAAAAAAAGATGTATCTACCAGTACTTAAATAAACTGATAACAGTCATATAAAAATCAGAAAAGAGACTTCAATGAAATCATCAAAGTCTCTTTTCAAAGCATTATGTTAATATCGGTCTTATATGGATTTACAGCACTTTTTTATACAAGCTAACTAGATCATCATGGTTAGCAGGATATGGATTAAATCTATAGCACATATCTTCTAACGCTCTATCTGCCATAAGATCAAGCTTTGATTCTGATGTAGATCTATCTACACCAAAGGCCGTAAGGTTCATTGGACAGTCTAATGTATGTTGCAATGTAACTATAGCCTCTATAAGAGCAGCTAATTTATCAGCCTCTGATGCATTATGGGCTGCAAAGCCAAGTTTAGCAGATAAACGGGCATACTTCTCCGCTACCGCTGGATTATGAGAGCAGTTAAAGCCAATTACATATGGCAAAAGCATACTATTTGCTAGACCATGAGGTACATGGAAATTGACCTCCCAATTGATGTGCCATAGCATGAACGAGACCTACACCAGCCCTATTAAAGGAAAGTCCTGCTAGGCAAGATGCTTCATGCATTGACATGCGTTCTTGGTCTGTAGCGCTTGGCTTATGGCATTTTGGTAGGTACTCAAAAACAAGCTCTATTGCTTGCTGTGCCAATGCGTCAGTAAAATTATTTGCAGACGTTGCTACATAGGCTTCAAGCGCATGAACAAGAACATCCATACCGCTAAAAGCAGTAACATTGGGAGGCGATGTTTTTACAAATAATGGCGTTAATAAAGCTTCATCTGGTAATACCGCATCATCTACAAGAGGATATTTAATCTGTGTTTCGCTATCTGTAAAAACAGCAAAGGCTGTTACTTCAGAGCCTGTTCCACTTGTGGTAGGAACGGCGATGAAGGATTTGATATCCATATGCTTTAGCTTACGACCAAAATAGGCTATCCCTTTACTCATATCGATACAGGAGCCCTCCACCTATAGCGATGATAACAGTTGGTTTAATACCTTCCATAAATTCAATACCCTTTACTACATGAGTTATGGGTGGATCAGGTATTACATCAGTGTAGATGGTTACCTTATTTTTACTGTCCATTAATCCCATCACATATGTAAGGCTTGGAGAATCTTTTAAAAATGGATCACATATGATAAGGATAGATTCATTATTAAACTCTGTAAGACGATTCAACGAATCTGCCCCTGAATAAATTTTGGTTGGGAATGTCCATTGATTCATATGCTCACCACCTATCGAATATTAAAGCCCGTTGTTAAGCAACATCTACGGCGACGAGCAAAGCATCGAGCAGATGTAGTAGATTCTCCTGTTGGTGTGGCAATAGTAAAGGTCGTTGTTCCTTCTCCACTAAAACCAAGGCCAGCATAAGATGGACCATTCTTAACAAAAATAGATGTTTTCATTTTACGTGCCATCTGATTGAGGCGCTCCATATTTAAGGAATGCATCGTTGCCGTATGATGTAAACCAGCTTCTAACATCAAGCATACATTTAGGCCTTCCTCAAAACTATCTACTGTAATAACAGGTAGAATAGGCATTAACATTTCACTTACTGCAAATGGATGGTCTTTTGGAGTTCGCATGATAATTAAACGTGGATCACCGTTATACGGAATGTGAGCCGCATCAAGGATAACACTGGCATTTTTACCTACAAACTGTTTGTTTGGCGTCCCATTTGGCAAGACTGTTAAGTCCACCAACCGTTGAATATCTTGTTGATTATCAACGAGGACACATCCTACTTTCACCATTTCTTGAACGAGTTGTGGCTCAATTTGACGCATGGCCACGACGCTCTTTTCAGCGATACAAAGGATGTTATTATCAAGGCTAGCACCGAGAACGATATCTTGGGCTGCCTTTTTAATATCGGCTGTTTCATCTACAAAAGCTGGCGGATTACCAGCACCAGCACCGATAACCTTTTTACCACTTTGAAGTGCTTGTTTTACTACTCCAGGGCCACCAGTAACAACTAATAAGCTTACATCTGGGTGTAACATCATCTCTTGAGCAGACTCAATAGATGGCTCGCGAAGTGTAACAATGAGATTTTCAATGCCAATCGATTTAGCAATAACTTGATTGAGCTCACTAACAAGCTCTCGACTCAAATTCTTGGCGCCTGGATGAACGCTAAAGAATATAGCATTTCCGGCCGCCAGCATGCCGATGGAATTACATATTAATGTTTCTGCTGGATTCGTACTTGGCGTTATAGCACCGATGACACCGTAAGGAGACAATTCGTATAATGTCATGCCATTATCACCAGTTTCACACTCTGTAATGAGATCTTCCACGCCTGGTGTTTTATCGAGTGTAAGGTTTAATTTTAATACTTTATCTGCAACACGCCCCATCCCCGTTTCGTCAACAGTTTTTTGAGCCAATTCTTGTACTCGTGGACGCATAGCAGCACGGATGTCTGCTATTACCTTTCTCACGAGTTGCCAAGGTGCAATCTTCAAAACGAGCTTGCGCTGCTTTTGCTGCTTGAATTGCATCATCAACTGTATCAAATACACCTGGTTCAACTTGTCCCCTAGGCGCTTGTTTAACAGGTTGTGATGAGGCCTGGTTCTTGCTTTTGCCCCTGTAATACATCTATAACCATGGAGCGGATCATTTCTTTCAACTGTGTATTGTTTTCCATCATGAACCTCCATATAGGTTGCATTGCTGATGCAATGACCATGTCAACTAACAGTGTACACAATCAAGGATATATTCATGATGTGACACAATAACTAGGTTTAACTCTGGCACCAGCTATTTCCTATACAATTATTTTTCAAAACTATCAATAATACCCACAATAGCACAATCTACTGCGGTGCCTTTATCATCTTCGAAAATATGCCGTGCCGATGAGCCTCGAGTTAGAAGCACATATTCACCTTCACCAGCACATACTGTATCGACGGCGATTTCTATGCGCCCCGTCAACTCTTGTTCTCCGTCGAGAATATCCACCATCATCAGCTTCATTCCCTTTAGAGATTCATGCTTTTGAGTAGATACGATACTACCCACTACTTTACCGACTTGCATACTTCTCGTTCCCTTCAATTATTGTGATACCTAAGCGCTCAATTTCATCTCGAGCAGCCATGGTAAACCGTTGCCCCCTATATATGACGATAATAGACTGACTTTCACAAGATCTTACAAAAGACGCTGTTATCCAGCCTTGGAAGGAAGCATATACAGGATGTCCAAATTTATCTATAAATTTGATGGGCCAGTCAAGAATGACTGATGGGTTCATCAACGAGGTTACAGGAACTGCCAGGCGTATTGTCACCTCGCAGTCATAGGCCAATGCACGGTGCAAACAGGCTACCCAAGGCACCAATGTATCGCTCATTAACTCTCGTATATGACCATAATCTATACCAGCGAAAGAAATGAGTTGGTTCTGCAACAATATATGCTCATCAAAGCTAGTATTTTCCATGACCATAAAGGTTGCAGTGGATGACATACGCTTCTCTAGGCGTTCTAGCACCAGTTTAACTAATGCATCCATATTAAAGCTCACTTCCCATGGCAATTCCTAAGGGCGTTACAAATTCAGGATACAGTGGCTTATGAACAGGTAACCCTATATATTGACTGAAAGTCTTTGTGAACTCCTCAAAGTTAGAGGCACCGCCCACAACTACTATAGGTGTTCCTTTTTCATAGCCTCCCTCATGCAACGCACGCTTAGAAATGGCTGCCATTTTTTCAACTACAGGCCGTATTGTTGCATATACATCACGTTTATTCGCTTCATTCCGTTTATAAGCTTCCGCTTCAGGAATAGAGATGCCATAGGCCCCGCTAATAACGAGGTTCATATGGGTGCCTCCTGTTGGCTCATCCACGGTATATACAACTCGGCCATCCTTTAAAATACTTATGCCTGTAGTACCACCACCGACGTCAATAACAGCGCCATCAGTGATGCCTAGCACGTTAGCAGCTGCTGTAGGTTCATCTAAGATACAAGTTACTTCAAAACCTGCACTTTCTAGTACATGATTGACTACATCTTTATTCTTGCCTATCGTCCCAGGTGGTACAGCTGCCGCAGCATATACAAGTTCTGTGTCCAAAGCTGCTTCTGCCTTAGCTTTTAAAGCACGCGTTATTGTAACAGCACCCACATAGTCAACAACTAGTCCATCTCGAATGGATTCATTATATTCAAAGGCACCATATATAGGTTTTCCTTTGTCGTTTACTACGGATAGGACAATAGATGATGTTCCAAGGTCAATACCTACGCGCAAATTCTTTCGATTATGAGAGCTCACTTGTTTAGACTCTACAAGATCGGAGAACTCTTGCAAGGTATTATTTGCCTTTTTCAAACCTTTCATCATATCACCTACTTTACTGTACAATTCTCGCCATCACTGTACCTTGTACATTGGCAGCATTTGCCTCATCTGTATCAATATGGAGTTCTAGAACAAACCCTGGTACAGCTCGCACGACGACATCACCAAATACAGTGGTACGTTCTGGCGTTTGAAGTTCAACATTTAACGCTGTCACCGTCGTTTACATGGAACCGTTTTGCATCATCAGGCGACATATGAATATGGCGCTTCGCAACGATACAAATAGGTTTTGTAATTTCCCCATTTTCGGTACATAGAGTAATATCTACGGCCGATTCCAAATGACCAGATAGTACAATAGGAGGTTTTATACCTAATGTACGAGCATCGGTCAAAGACACCTCCACTTGTGACTGTTTTCTAAGAGGCCCTAGAACACGCACATTTTGGATTACCCCTTTAGGTCCCACCAAGGTAACCGTTTGTTCGGAAGCAAACTCTCCTGTCTGCTTTAAGTCACTTTTCTTAGTGATAGACTGATTCGGGAATAATACATTCCAGTCCTCCTGACATAGATGGACATGTTTATTGCTAACACCTACGGGAATGGACGATTCAAACATAGCTTCGATTACTTCTCGTACGATAGCACGAATCTGTTCCCGATCCATAAACTATTATCCTTTCTTAGGTAGGATTAATTCTACGTCGCTATGAGGACGTGGAATAACGTGAGTAGATACTACTTCACCAACTTTTTGTGCTGCTGCACAGCCTGCATCAACGGCTGCTTTTACAGCGCCAACATCACCGCGAACCATTACAGTTACAAGACCAGAACCGATTTTTTCAGTGCCTTCTAATGTAACGTTAGCTGCTTTTACCATTGCGTCAGCCGCTTCAATTGCGCCTACTAAACCTTTTGTTTCTACCATGCCTAATGCATTATTCATGATAATCTCCTTTATTGCTTCTTACCTTTACATTATTTCTTTAGTGTTTTTTGGTGGCGCTTTTTTCGTTACTACCTTCTTGGAATCCTTTGGATCAATAATGGTGGAAACGATTTCATTCAACACCTTTACAGCTTTTTCATCTAGAGAAGACTTCTTCTCTTCAGCACCTTCAGCTTTACTGTTTTCTTTAGAACCATCTTTAGCATCATCTTTAACTACTTTTGTAGATTCTTCTTTAACTACTGCTTTTACTGGTTCTATTTCAACAGATACTTTAGCCGACCGTTCCTTAAAGTCTTCATTGAAAGCTTCTACAAGACCTTCTGCTGGACGAGGAATTACCTTATGAGCTACATATAGATTCATTCCCTTTGTTATAGCAATACCTGTTTGAACGGCTGCGTCAACCGCGGCTACATCACCAGCGACTTTAACAGTCATCCACCCAAAACCTTTAGCCTTTTCAATGCCTACTATCCTTACATTGGCGGCTTTAACCATTGCATCTGATGCGCTAATAGCTCCCAATAATCCAGCCACCTCAAGCAGTCCTAGTGACTCTTTCACCATGCCACCTCCCGTCTAATACTTGGATGATTCGCTCTTTGGATTCAAGCATTCCTATAATGCTAGTTACGTTGCATATCTACCAACATTTGACGAATCAAATCTTTTAACTCTGGCTCTTGAGGCTCTGCTTTAAGTTCTTCTTTGGGTTGAACTTGAACAGGTTCCTCTTTGAGCATCCCCACTTCATCCATTATGTCCATAATGATAGCCCGTAACATTTGTTCATTTAGTTCTGCCATTATGAATCCTCCTATTCACATTGTGAAAGTATCATCTATTTAATCATGACGATTAGAGTTATTTAAAGTTTATAATCCAATGATCAACACATTAGATTATGTAGGACTCACCTGTATTTTTAGGCTCACTACCCATTGTACCAAGTAATGTAATTCCTACTTTCTCTAGCTACCTTAACGGCTTGTTTAACAGCCCCTGAATCACCACAAATTTGTAAAATTACTTCGTTAGACATAGATGAGCTCGATGGTGATTGATAACCTACCACGTCTACATTAGCTGATTTAACAGCTGCATCAGCCATAACTACACCGATAGCGGCTGGTGCACCGACAATTAAGCCAAAAGCTTTACCTTCTGGAGTTCCAAAGGCAGTTACTAAAGCATCACCTGCACGAGCTGTATATTGAATTTCCACATGACCTGCTTCATTCATATATACTTCGCCAAAGGTCCGTTCTAATTCACGTAATGCTACCTCTACAGAACGTCTTACATCGGATACGTCATCGCCTCCGAATATAATGAGGGAACCAGAGCCAGCGCCACCTTTCATGTCTCTAGCAAGTTCAATGCTTACAATCTCTGTATTTGTTGCTTTTACAGCTTCATCAGCGGCCATAATTTGTGGCCCTGCACCAGTACGTGAGCCTAAGATACCAATAGATCGATATGACTTAGTGAGCTTCATAGCTTCTAATACTTGACTGTCTACATTGGCTATAACAAGACCTACTGTATCACCGGTTGTCGTGCTACCTACGTGTTCAGTAATCATAGATGTTTGTAGTTGAGCTACACTAGAGGTACTTACAGCTGACGAGCTACTAGTAGAAGATACTTTACTTGTTGCACCAACAGTTGTATTTCCTAAATTAGCGCTGTCAATACGCATCAATACGCGTTTTAAAATCTCATCTACCATACTTTTAGTGTCGGCCATAGTTATTCACCCTTTGTTGGTAAAATACCTTCCACATCTCTATGTGGTCTTGGAATTACATGAGTAGAGATAACAACACCTACGCGTTCCGCAGCAGCTGCACCTGCATCTACGGCAGCTTTTACAGCCCCTACATCACCGCGAACCATAACAGTAACGAGACCAGAGCCAATTTTTTCATTGCCCACTAGTTCCACATTAGCTGCTTTAAGCATTGCATCAGCTGCTTCAATAGCGCCTACTAAGCCCTTAGTTTCCACCATACCTAATGCTTCTTGTGTCATCTGTTTTCTCTCCTTTTACAAAACATAATACAAAGAATACCAATTTATTTTTCTAATAGTTCCACCATAGTGCCTATGTTCATAAAGGCAAAATGTGCAGTTTTAAGTAGTTGTACCATCAGTACAGCTCCTGTACCTTCACCCAATGCCATTTGACCATGGATGGGAACCTCATCAAGACGTATGTTGGCATACGCTAATGCTGCGGCCATTCCTACTTCACGAGAGTAGTGAGATGGAATACCATACAATGGCGCTTCACCATTCATTTGAGTGGCACAAGCCATTGCCACCGCTGTAATATACCCATCGATAACGAATGGGATATGTAAATCTGTACAAGCTACCATCGCACCTGTAATTGCGGCTATATCAAAACCACCAACGCGACTAACAACATCCTTTGGCGTATTGAGATGCCCTTTATGATGCGCTAAGGCAGTCCGTACAAACTCACGTTTTTGATTCATATACGCTTCGTCATCGGGACCAGAGCCAGGTCCTACAGTTATCCGTGGGTCTAATTTTGTGAGCCCGCTTAACACGGCTGCCGATGTGGTAGTATTACCAACGCCCATTTCACCGAAGGAAAATAGATTAATTCCCGATTCCGCATAGTATATAACGCGGTTGTAACCAGCTTGGTATGCTAAATCAAATTCTTCGCCGCTCATAGCGGCACCATGTAAAATATTTTTCGTACCTTGACTAACTTTTCGATCTATCCCGATACCTTTAGGGCACGCAATACCAACGTCTACAACTTCGTAAGGAATATGGTTAAAGATACAGTAATTGGCAACTGCGCTTTTACCATCAATCATATTCTGAGATTGTTTACGAGTAATTTCGTAGTTATAACCGATCAGTCCGTCTACGGAGATTCCGTTATCTGCAGAAAAGATAATATGTTGTGCATGAATCTCAGGCCGGATTTCTTGCCAAGCAAGACACATCTTTTTGAAATATCGTTCCCATAGACCTAAGCTTTTTGGAATGATCGCCTTATTTAAAATAAATTGATTAAGTTGTTCTTCAAAACCTCTGTCCATGGAAAAACCTTCTTTCAACTAACTGTATATGTAGTCACATAAACGATCTAACGATTCTTGATCGTGAACGGATATTTCAAAAATCTTAGTAGCTCCCGCTAGCTTTAGATTGCGGCGAGGCGCCTCCACATCTTTTCCCGTATCAACTTTTGACACAACACCGATAACTTCTCGGTTTAAAGAATTCCCAAAGCTAGGTGGGAAAATTGTTGTTTCATCACCTGCAGGAATCATAAAAATCACTATATCCGCATCATAGGCATGTAAGATAATTCCTCGATAGTAATTAGGATTTTCCATGTATTCCCCAGGGGTATCAATAAAATTACCCACTCGAGTTATGGCTTGTGTCTTGTGGTACGTTGCAGAGCCATGAGTAATCGTATCTGCCAATGTGGTCTTACCACATCCGCTGCGCCCTACGAGAAGGATGCGTTTTTCTTTCTGTTCGGTACTCATAATTGCCCTTTCATTAGGATCTTGTTAAATCCGTTGGGAAGAATCCTAATATGCGTTGCAAGCCTTCAATAACACTTTGCAATGCTGATTCAACAGCAGATACATCACCCGTTATGAGAAGTGCCCCCGAAAATCTGTCGATGAAACCAATTTCAATGTCACCAGACTTACTTGCTATATCGGCTGCAATAATGGTCCCTTCGCCAGGTGTTATGGTAAGAATCCCAATGGCATTACGCCCTTTTTCTTCAAGCCCCATTTTTCTAAACAAATCAGGCTTAGGATTAGCAATAACATGGGCTATAGTAACCTGCTTTCCGGGTACAAATTCTTGGATGATGCGCTTGTTTAGCATCAATTACCTCTTGAAAGGCCATATAATCTCCTCCTAATACAAAATGTATAGTTCATATAATGACACGGACCATACATACGAGTCTTTCAATATAGATTTCCTCTTAAGGTGCCACTAATTTAAAAAATACTACTGCTAAACCAGCCCCAATCAATGGACCAATAAATGGAACCCATGCATATTGCCAATTCGCCGTTCCCTTATTAGGAATAGGCAAAATAGTATATGCCAGGCGAGCACCGAAGTCACGAGCTGGATTTAACGCATAACCTGTAGTTGCACCAAAGGACATACCGATGGATGCAATGAGGATACCGGTAACCACTGGAGCTAAGCCATCTGCCATCTTGCCCAAGCAAAGGATTGCTAGAATGAGCATAAAGGTAGCAATGATTTCAGACATCAAATTGCAAGGTTTATGGTCAATAGCTGGACCAGTCGCGAAGATGCCTACGCAGTTACCTTCATCAGGGCCTGTTTCCTTGAAGTGCGGATAATAGAATACTGCTGCAATAGTAGCACCTACAAAAGCGCCGGCAATTTGAGCGATAGACATTGGAATTACTTGTTCCCATGGAAAGATACCTGCTACAGCAAGAGCAAAGGTAACGGCAGGGTTCAAATGACCAGGTCCACCTAGTGTAATTCCTATATACACAGCGAAGGTTACTGCAAAGGCCCATCCAAAAATAATGTGTAACCAGTTAGTACCATAGATACCAACGATGGTTTTCTTTAACAAAATCGATGCATTTGTACTATTACCAAATGCAAGTAAAACGGCAGTACCAACAAACTCACTAATATACATTTGCGTTACGTCCATTGTCTTCACCTCATCGAGTTAACAAAGATTGTAATGCATGAGATGCAATGTCCATATCTTCAGCCACAGTACCACCGCTAATACCAAACCCACCGACAATTTCTCCGTCGATGATGATAGGATAACCGCCACCAAAAGTACAGATTTTACGATTTACCATGGATTCAATGTTGAATAGATCGCCATCAGGCTGTGCACTCTGATGTACTTCATGAGTTGCCGCTTTGAGAGCCACTGCGGTGTACGCCTTTGCCTGTGCGATATCGTTGCTGATGAGCAATGCATCTGACATACGATGGAAATACATTAATACACCTTTTGCATCCACAATAGATACAACAATAGGTACGCCTATGGACTGAGCATAGTCCAAGGCTGTTTGTGAAAGTTTTGTCATAATCTGTTCTAGCTTTGTTCTAGTTGCCATATAACTAACTCCATTTTCAATAGTATGCCCCATATCCCATAGGCTCCGCTTCGTTTCTGCCAGTACTTCTGCATGATTGTTCTTAACACGTTCTGCTACGCGTTCTACAATTGTTTCTACAAATTGCACATAGTCTTCCATGCGAGCCATGATATAAAGAGCATCAGATAATCGATTTATAAATTTTCGAACCTCATCGCGAATTGGTTCTACCTCACCTAAACTAATGAGTAATCGTTCCCCTCGACGACATATAGTGCGCGCTACATGAAGCTCTGCGGCAGATAAGTAATTACCGCTTAATATAAAGCTATGTTGCTGTGGCAAACGCTTCGTATAGTCATCGATCATGTATTCCAATTCACTAATATCTTGTTGTGAAATCAAGTTGCTACTTTCACTAAGATGTTCAACATGAGGCGTTGCTACCTCCGCACATAAGCGGAATAGCTGATGTTGTAATGTGTGAAGCACATGTTTATTGTCCTGTGAAATAACTAATTTCTCGCAGACACTAACCTGTGCATTTAATTCATCAAAGGTTCCATATGTGTCCACACGAAGTGAATTCTTAGGTACTCTAGTGCCATCAAAGAGAGCCGTTGTACCTGCATCACCGGTTTTCGTATAAATAGCCATATGCACCACCTCTCAATTTCATTGTGTTTAAAAGGCCACTTCCAATCGTTCATCAGAAGCGAATGGATTACCTTTTACAAGGCGAGCTGCATTGACACCTAATGTGCGCAAGCTATCTGGATATTGAGCATAGCCCGTAAGTTGATAGATAAACTGATGAGCTGGTATATTTTTATACGTCAATACAATAGCCTGCTCATCAACACCAATACCTACTGACAAAGCTGAGTTTCGAGATGCTAAATCAGCCAAATCCATATGTGAGTACCACTATGGGCCTCGATTACCACGGGCAGTCCTTCCTCCTCAATGCCATATAAAACAGGCTTTAATACATCCTCACCGATATACGGATGTAGTATAGAGCAAGATGGTTGGCTTACTGATGATGCTTTGATCCATCATAGGCCTCCCTTCCGTGAATAGGAAAGGACAAGTCCTGTTGCAACAGCATTACGTGCCCCTTCAACACCTCGAATATTGCCTCGCCCCGCTACTAATGCATATTGTGAAAGTGCATCGGTTACGAGTTGAGGGATTTCAAAGTCTAATGCAGAGCCACCTACAATAACGACGAATGGTATATCTCGCACATTATGAGTAGGACTGACAGATGCTAAGGCACGGAGTGAGTTTGTGACAAATACTCGTTTCTTTGCAGTTTGGCGAACACGCTTAATCTTTTCTAGAGGGATATCTCGCTCTACAGGAACAAGTCCATCAGGAGTGACGATAACAACGCGGCCAAACAATGCTGCCGAACAGTGGTTCATTAAAGAACTGCACCGTTCCATCTTCGTGACGAATGTGATATACGCTAAGTACCTGAGCTAATGGATCTCTCTTAATGGCCTCAGCAATATGCATATCCTCTAAACCAAGTTCGGAGTTGATGAGCATTGTTACCATATTTCCTGCTCCTGCAAGATGAATGGCTTTAATTTTTCCTTCTTGGTTGATGATAGATGCATCAGTAGAGCCTGCCCCTAGATCGAGTATGGCCATTGGTTTTGCTGTCCCCGGTGTAGTCAAAGCCGCCTAAGATAGCTGATTCAGCCTCTTCACCACCGATTTCAACTGGTACGCCTAGCTCTTTTTCTACCTGCTTTGCAATGATTTCCATTTGTAGATGATCTGACTTAACCATGGAGGCAATGCCTACGGCTTGTTCCATAGAGAACTCACCTGCAAGGCCGCCCTTTACATTGATAGGAACAGCTACATCTACGGCTAGCAAGTCTTGGATGAATACATCTTGCGGGGATTTATTCGTCAATTGAGCCATTGTAAGGCGAACCTTTTCAAGCATGCCACCTACGTTTGTTCCTGCTTCACCACTGATATCATCGATAGGATGAACAGATTCGAGAGTTTCCATAATTCTCTCTGCCCCAGCAGATACATCGACGGATACAGTTCGATCATTCCCCATAACAATGATGGATCCTGCCGGTATTACCCGCTCCTTAACGTCCCCTGCAGGTGTTTTGATAACTACAGCTGAGCGATTTCCGATAAGGGCTCTAGCGATAGGCACAATATTCTTTGTTTCCTCTGGTGAAAGCTCAAATACAGTGGCAATCCCATAAGGATTAGATAATTGTGATACCACTTGTCCTGGTTCTACTACCTCTACTGCGGAGAGCATACCCATTGGAATTTTATCGATATACGCAACCTCGTCTACGATAGGAATTTTGTTATCTAATCGATTATTAACGAGTACACCATCATCGGCTTGAAGGATAGCAGCCCGAATATCATAACCTCGCTTACAGTACGCATTAATCAGCTGTGCTACCAATTCAAAATCGATAATCTTTGGAGCAACCACGATGTATGGCTGACCTTGTGGCTTATCGATCAGTTGCTCAATAGGAACCGTATAGCCTACGCCAAGGCCTAAACCGCCCGGAGTTTTAGGGTTGTGCCCTATCATGGTAGATTCTGTAATTATGGTTTCTGTAATCGTTTCCATGGCTACATCACCGATAACTGGTGTAGCCTCATTAATGCGAACTAAGTCAATATCTCGTAGTGTAAGATTAGCAGACCTGATTAGCGACTTGAGGGCATCCATGAGACCTACGATATTTTCGCGTGTTCCTTTAATACCAGTGGTACTAGCGATGGCAGAAGATAAGAACTTCACCTCACCATTGCTATGCACTTCAGCCAAGGCCGCTTCTGTTGTCGAGTTTCCAATATCGATGCCAACAATTCGTTTCATAATGACATCTCCTATAGGTTAATTATCACCTTTTAATTTTTTACGACGCTCATAGTTTTCTGCAGCTTCACGTACAAAGTTTGCACAAATAGGAGCACCTAGGCCATCAAGTTCGCTAGCAATATCTAATAGTTCTTGTTTCGAAGAACGATACGGACGAAGTGCATTGTACATTTCAAGTAAACGTTTATCACTTACCTTCGTCATTTCTGCAGCGCGAGAGAAGTTGAGTTCAATTTGATCTCGGCCCCCAGCCTTAGCAATTTGACCTTGAGCTTTCAGAATAGATGGAGAAATTTTTAAATCGTCCATTGTAATATGTCCGGCCATTACGTTATCCATCGTAATATGGCTTAAGTCTCGACCTTGACCAAGATCAATCCATTCTGGATGTTTTTTAGCAATCGGATAATCCTCGATGGTAACCACCCTATCTACAACTGTTGTATTAGGTGTAGATGATGTATGAGGCGCAGAGTATTGTGTGGTATTTCCCTTTGCCCCTTCTATTTCAGATACGATCTGCCGAATTAAGGCTTCTAATTCGTTAGCCATAGTAAACCTCCTTATACAGTGACACGAACTTCATCAGCTGGCTTACCTTTTACTACATGCTTAGTTTCCTTGATATGAAGCAATGCAGATAATGCTTGGTATTTTGGACGAGCCATTTGATCGTTCAATGTTGGTACTGGTGTTGGGGATTCGCCCTTAGCATATTTAGCAGCATTTTTACCGATAGCACGGTATGTTTCAGCTGTTAATAGAGGTGCTTGAGGGAATAATTCCAAATTTGAAAGTGGTTGTAAATCGCGTTGGTGAATCAAGGTTGTACCTTTAGATTGAATACCGATGCATACACCAGATCCAGAAATAGAATCGCCTTCAACGGCTACGGCCGCTACGTCAGAGGAACGGTATACGCGAATTACACGAGCTTTTAAACCTTCTTCTTCGATACCAGCTACTAATTGGCGAATCACTTCTTGATGCGGTACACCAACGATAGTTTGTCGTTGACTACGGCCAAAGGCAGGGCCAACAGCAATAACCACTTCATCTGCGCTTGTACCAGGTTGTGCAGGGCCACCAGTTTGGAGCCAGCTATCGTCACCAGTTGGGTCTTCATGTCTAGGAGCTGCACTTGGTGTTGTGCTTTTACCAGCACTAGCCTTGAATTGTGGTGCTTCATGAACACCACCCATTTCTTGTAAAACGTCTAGGATAATAGAACGTAATACATCTCTGTTAATTTCAGCCATCATGACACCTCCTTATATATCCCGTGGATCAATGGCGTTTGGAATATCTTTAATGCGTTCCCAATCTTCACCTTCCACACGATACCCTGTGCCAACACCTTGATAGTCATTTCTATTGTTAATCGCGGAGATAACATTGAAATCACGGTCAAAGATGGCCGATGTTTGTAAGTAATCGCCGGAGATTTTTTGTTTTAATAGATTCAAAATACTTTGTGCTACATCAGTATGACCTTCTTTAGCTAAGCCTTTTACAAAGTCAATACCTGTAACACCGCGATTCAACAAGTCTTGAGCCGCTTTAATATCTGCAACCTTGTCACGAGGAGGCATATCTTTAGAGCCATTCGCATAAGTAGCAGCCTCTACCTCTTGATCTGTAATTGGAGGCAAGCCCAATGCTTTGAACAAAGCTTGTAGTGCACGAGCCGCTTTATTACGAACCGCTACTACTTCTTCTTCGCGAGCAGGAATAAGTCCACCATTTACCTTGAGGTCACGTTGGATAACTGTCCAGTCATCATAGTCTTCTGCATCCCAGTTGGAACCAGCAAACATATTGTCATAGTTTGGTGTAGAGCTATAACCAGAGCAAATGAAGTCAGTACCAGGTGCAAATTGCATCAATGTACGAGCTGTTCTACGCAAATCAGAATGACTGAATGTTTGGTCATTACTAGATGCACATTCAAGATCGAGCATAGCTGCTACAAGGTTTTCTGCTAATACAGCGCGAATACCAGAAGGTACGGCTGCTGGAATACCGATACAGCTTACAGAACCATTTTGGATACCTTGCACGCCAGCGCCTTTTGTGATATATAGGCAACGGATTTCAAGGTACAACATAGATTTACCTTCTGCTTGGCCCATTTGTACTTCAGAACCTGTACCAGAAGTAAAGCGCATTTTAAGACCACGAGAGGCATAAGCAGATGCGAGGAATCCTTTAGACCAAGGTGTGTCATCACCATCGGTAAATACGTCTTCTGTACCATATACGGAAATAGTTTCTGCATATGCTGTGAAGCCACGCATGCCAAGTTCCAACTCTGTCGCTTCTTCCAAGGAACATTGAGTCAATACGCCTGGTCGACCACATTGAGAGCCTACGAGTAAGCTAATCGCATTAAGTGGTGCGTAACGAGCAACGGCTACAGTTGTTTCTTCTTCTGCGAACCCACGAAGTGCACCTTCCGCAGCATCCGCCTGCGATTTGCACTGGATTGTCGTTTACGTTCGTTACATGGGCTTGGTTAGCCATTGTACGACGAGCACGCATTTTTTGCATACATTGCATCATCTCAACAACGTTCATAGAAGAAACAACTTCCAACATTTTCGCTGGAGTAATAGATTTACAAATCTTAACGATTTCTTCACGAGGTACTGATGGTGTAAGCATCATATTAGCAATCTCTTTTGAATCCTTTGCCATTGCTTGTTGAGCACCATCGAGAACGATACCGTAGTTTGCAATAAATGTATCGATAAGATCAAAGTCTTCGCGGCGTTTGCCATCAAGTTCAACGATGCGACCGCCTTCGATTTTAAGGCTAGGCTTTGGATCTTGAGGAGATTCCATGGCTATAAAACCTTCCTCTACCCATTCCTTTACATAACCATCCTGATTGACAGGACGTTGGCTTAAAACTTCGAAACGTTTTGATTTCATAGGGCATACCATCCTTTCAGATTAGATATAGGAAGGGGCTCCGTTCACTGGTTCGTCACCCATCGTACCTAGCAGTTTTTTACCTACTTCACGAGCAGAGATAACTGCTTGTCGTACAGCCCCTGAATCACCAGAAATCTGTAAAATAACTTCGTTAGAATTGCTTGTGCCTGCAGAAGGAGATGCATAACCGATTACATCTACATTAGCAGATTTAACAGCTACATCGGCCATGACTACACCAATAGCTGCTGGAGCACCTACAATAAGGCCAAAGGCTTTACCTTCAGGAGCACCAAATGCTGCATTTACTGCATGGCTAGCGCGTGCGGTATATTGTAATTCAAGATGACCAGCATCGTTTGCGTATACATCGCCAAAGGTGCGTTCCACTTCGGCTAATGCCACTTCAATAGCGCGTTTAACATCGGATACATCATCACCACCAAAGATGATAAGAGAACCGTGACCTGCGCCACCTTTAGTATCGCGAGGTAATTCAATGCTAACGATTTCAGTATTTGTCGCTTTTACTGCTTCGTCAGCTGCCATAATATGAGGACCTGCACCAGTACGAGCCCCTAAAATACCGATAGAACGATATTTTTTCTTCAATTGCATTGCATCTAATACTTGTTGATCTACATTAGCAATTACGAGACCTATAGTATCACCAGTTTTACTAGTCCCTACAAATTCAGTTAATCCACATGTTGTCACCATAATACCCTCCATACGTGTAATGAAAGTATCTTTGTACAGGAATGTATGTTGCTGTATGTTATGCCATTGCCTGTTATACCATTTTATATTTTTATCATTTCTTTAACTTATTCATATATATACAGCAATATCCCCTGTACACCATATAATTTTATAGAGCATGCCTCGCTATTCAATCACTGTCCATTGGGCTCAATCCTTTCCAAATATATGTAATATAAGGGTTTTTCTACCTTTATTATAAAAATTCTGTACATACAACTTTTTTATGTGTATTCGTAAAATGCGATTTTTCTATTACAAAAATGCCACAATCCTGTTATACTCATACATATATAGGAGAATATAACTTAATTTTATAAGTATATGAATTTCAAGTGGTATATCACTTTTTTCTTTTCTTAGGTTTATGAGCAAGCCCACAAAATAGAGAGCAATTAATGCGATTATAGCGGTGAGCTTACTAGACCTCTTAGCACATTTGTGATTGGAGGTTTCACTATGATTTGTACTCGGGAAGATACAAAACTCATCAACGAAATCATGCGAGATTTCACAAACATAACAAAAATTGCGGCCATCTTTGTCAATAATCGCGGTAAAGTGTTATCTCAAGAATATAACTTTTCCCCCTTCTGTAAGGTAGTAAGGCGTAATCCAGCTTATGCCAAGCGATGTAATCGATGTGATTTATATGGCGGACTCGATGCTACAAAAGAACTATCATCGTGTCCTTATCGTTGTCACATGGGACTCATAGATTTCTCTGTTCCCGTTATGAAAGAGGGAGCTATTTTAGGCTTTATCATGGCAGGGCAAACTAAAACAGAGGATACTACAATCAAGCCGATTTTACCTACTCAGACAGATTGGCACGAAGACACTAAGCTTCGTGCACTATATCAGGCATTACCAGTTCTTACAGCAGAACAAATTTACAGTGCTACAAAGGTGTTACGGATCTTGGTAGAGCATTTCTTCCCATTCAATGATTCAGTAGCAGAAGAACTACCATATGAGCAATTACCAGACTTTGTCGAGTCTGAGCAGCCTATTAGTCGTCCTGAAATCAGAAAAGCTATCTTGTACATAGAAAAAAATCTAAGCAAACGAGTGTCGATCAGGCGGATTTCTGAACATATTCATTTAAGTGAGTCTTATTTCTCTAAGATTTTTAAAGATGATACGGGGCTTTCAGTAGTTCAATATATAACACTATTGCGCATCCAAGAAGCAAAAAAACTATTGGTATATTCCCAACTAACAGTTAATCAGATTAGCAAAACCTTAGGATATAACAGAACGAGCTACTTCTGCAAGATATTTAAAATGGCTACTACGGAAACACCGCATTCGTACAGAAAAAAATATGCTAAACCTATTGATGCATAATCCAAAACAAAGCTATAAAGCATATTGAAAATCCTTTATCAATGTATAAATCAATTTCTACGCAGCAGATAAAATAACAAAAAGACGTAACACCAAATGGTGTTACGCCTTTTTTGTATTAGAGAGTTAATCTGAGAAGATGTTTTGTGAAATACACTATGTTATTAACGATTCAATTGATTAAAACGCTGGAATAATAGCCCCTTTGTAATGTTCTTCGATGAACTTCTTAACTTCTGGAGATTGTAATGCTTTAGCTAATTTTTGGATAGCTGGTTTGTTTTCATCACCAGGGTTAACAGAAAGAAGATTTGCATATGGAGAGTCAGCTTTTTCTACGAATAAGCCATCTTTTGTAGGATTAAGGCCGGCTGGCAATGCATAGTTAGCATTGATTACAGCTGCGTCTAAGTCTTGAATGGAACGAGGAATTTGAGCTGCTTCCAACTCTGTAATTTGGATGTTTTTAGGGTTGCTAGTCACATCAAATGGTGTGTTAGTCAAACCAGTTGGATCTTTCAAAGTTACAAGACCTGCACTTTGCAACAAGAGAAGTGCACGAGCACTATTTGTTGGATCAGATGGAATTGCTACTTTTGCACCATTAGGCAAATCTTTTAAATCTTTAATTTTTTTAGAGTAAATCGCCAGTGGTTCAATGTGAACTGGTGCGAAGCTTACGAAGTTTGTACCATGATCTTTATTGAAGTTATTTTGGTAAGGCACGTTAGCAAAGAAATTTGCATCTACTTCTTTACTGGACAACGCCATATTTGGTTGAATATAATCTGTAAATTCAATAACTTGAAGATCTACACCTTCTTTAGCCAATAAAGGCTTAATTTGATTCAAAATTTCCGCATGAGGTACAGGGTTTGCTGCTACTTTCAATACCTCTGCTTTAGAACTGCTAGCACCACTGGAGCTTGCGTTATTTGTGGAAGAACCACAACCACTAATCAATAAGGACGCGCCCAGTACGGCCGTCGCTGCTAATGTTAACCATTTTTTCATGTAATCCTCCTATCTACGATGAAAACCTACATCTACTGACGAGGACTCATACGTATACAACATTCGTAGACATTGTAATAAATCTATTTTTCTTATCTTGTATCTACATTTAATTATTTAATAATTTCGATGTAGTAAGTATAGCAATTTAATTCCTACTTGTATAATAGATTTTACATATGTAATAATATAACTTTAATCTATAGCAAGATAAGAGTAATTACATTTAGCTATGCCAAGTACATAAAAACGGTACTAAGATGATTCCCCGTACTACTAGGTAATATACCTAATAGGTACAATCAAACTTAGTACCGTTATAAATATCGCTTTATATAATAAATACCCTAATCAAAATCAAATTATAGAGTTGACTTTGTTTGCTCCACAGAAATAGTTACAGGTGCTGATAATTTAGCCTCTAACCAAGCTTTTATACGTTCCAAATCTGCATCAGATATAGTGGATGTGGTATGGATGATCACCATGTAGCGACTCGCTTTAGGCTCTTCTAGATTATTTATCAAAGGCATGCCTTCTACTTTGCTTACAAACGGGAATAACGCCTTTGCTTCAGCTTCTGTCGTTTTCATAGTATTTATAGTTTCACTTACTAATTGATAAGTCGGCTGGTACAGATTATTCAAGTTTTTATATGTTTCAAGATTCTCTGAAGATTTATTCAAGTTCGTCTTATCCATAGTAGATTTTTTCTCATCTACGCTATTAACAAATCGTAATGTATAATTCTGCAAGTACTCATCCTTCTGTAACTTGTCATCCAACTGGGCTCGCTCCTCTGAAGTCACAGGAGCTCCTATAACTACTATGTCTACTAGCTTATTCGTTTGATCCAATGAATAATCAATCACTTGTCGACGTCCCTCTTGATTAATATCATTCTTAATAAACTGCTCCATATGATTTGACTCAGAATACTTGATGGTCATATCATAGCCTGCATAAATACTTGGTATAGCCATAATAAGACCAATCACGAGAAATATTAGCTGGTTACGACGATTAACCTCTTCTGCTTGTTTATGGAATGGCAAACTATATACACCCTTTTAAAACAATAAAAGCTGCAAAGAAGATGAAAAATGCATTTATAAAGAATAGATAGCCAGCCCCAATGAAATATTGCCAATTTCCATTAGCCAGTCCATATCCTGCCGTACATAGTGGTGGCATAAGTGCAGTCGCAATCGCAACACCTGGTATAACATTATCTAAGGTCTTACGCGTTTGCCCAATAATCCCAGCTAACCCACCAAATATAGCAATGAATACATCAAAAATATTCGGTTCTGTACGCGCTAATAGTTCAGATGTAGCCGCCTGAACGGGAGAAATATAAAAATATAAAGCAGATGCCAAAACAGCAATCGTAACCTGTAAGGACAATCTTAAAATACCGCTTTTTACAACTGTAAAATTAAGCGTAGCAAAGCCAAAGCCAGTTGCTAAAATAGGTCCCATCAACGGTGATATAAGCATAGCACCAATAACAACTGCCGTACTATTCATATTCAACCCAATAGAGGCGATAAATATGGAGAGGATCAGGGTAACCAACGCAGGTCCCTTAATCTTAGCCCCACCTATCAATCTTTTAGCAATAGTTGCATCATCAGCGCTCAAAATGTATATCAAAGTATTTATTTATTTTCATTCTTTCTCCTTATAATTTCATCAAATCTGCAAAGGTCCCTACATTTACAAACATATGCTGTGTCGTTTTCAACATTTGAACCATTAAGATAGCTCCTGTCCCTTCCCCCATCGACATGTGGGCTTGAATAGGAACCATGTCTTGTGTAATATCTACCTCTGCTAAAGCTAGCTCTGTGCCTTTTTCGCGGGAATGATGTGACGGCAATGCATAGTCTGTAATGCGCTCGTTCATATGTACCGCACAAGCTGCCGCTACAGCTGTAATAAAGCCATCAATGACAAAAGGCTTTTTAAACTCAACACAAGCCAGCATAGCCCCAAGAATAGCAACAATATCAAAGCCCCCTACATGGGCTACAATTTTACGAACTCTTTCAACTTCACTATCAGAAACAATACTAGCCTTATGCTTATCTAATACAGCGCGCACAAAATCAATTTTACGTTTCATTAAATCTGGTTTATTCGGCCAAGAACCAGGCCCTACCGTTTCAGTGGGATCCGCTCCAGTTAAGGCAGACAACACACAGGCAGAAGTCGTCGTATTACCGAGTCCCATTTCACCAAAGGAAAAAAGATTTATCCCTTGCTTTACATAATGTTCAACTCGTTCATAGCCAGCTTGAAAGGCACTATTAAATTCATCCTCAGTCATAGCAGGGTGGTTTAATATATTCTTTGTCCCCTTTGCGACCTTGCGATCCACTCCGATACCATCATCTGAGGCAATTCCTACATCCACAACTTCATAAGGAATGTTGTTAAAGTTACAAAACTGTGTAGCCGACGAATGCCCCAAGAGCATATTACGCGACTGCTTTTGCGTTACCTCATAGTTATAACCTACATAGCCTTCCATATTACAACCATTATCGGCGGAAAATATAATATGCTGAGGTCGAATTTCACCACTAATCTCGCCCCAAGCAGTACAAATCTTACGGAAATAATCCTCCCACAAGCCTAGGCCACCAGGGATAAGGCATTTTGGTTGAAGAAATCTATTTAATTGTTCCTCAATTGGTAATTGACTTATCTTTCATTCTATTATCTAGTCTGCACAGAATATCCAACTAGCCTTCTATTAATTCGATATTATTCTATATGAAAGTATAACACAAACCTCATATCTAATGATATGAGGTTTGTTAGCAATATATTATATAGCATCAAAAAAGGTTATCCCATTAGAGGATAACCTTTTATTTGAACTATATTAGGACATAGATATATCTTTTGTTAATTATCTTAAACCAGTGAAATTAAGCACCTTGGAATTGTGGCATATCGTCGCCACTAGAGTCATCTAGTGTACCTTGAAGGTCATGGTCAACCATATGCGCATGGATGCATGCAGACCACACGTTTTCAGCAGTTTCGATCATGTCAATAATCGTATAGATTGGCAAGATGATACCGAGCAAACCGATTGGTGCACCGATGGAGCTCATCAAGGACAATGTTAAGAAGTAACAACCCACTGGAACGCCAGCATTACCAATAGCAGCAAGAACAGCAATGAATAACCAAGCAATCATTGTGCCTCTAGTCAATTCAATACCTGCATTTTGCATTACGAATAAGGATTGTTCCAAATTTTATATACAAACTCTGCCCAACTCTAATGATACATATCTATATCTACAGTAATCATTCGATTTCGCTCTGGATTAAACATAAAGTAAATCACTCTAGGCTGGTCATGATCAAAGTTATGGTAAACAACATATACTACATATTTCTCAGCTGATACTCGAGTACTATAATAAATAATCTTCATTAGGATCATCACCGACACTCTGCCTGCCATCAATTAACCAGGGAAATAATTTCCAGTTTTGTCGTTGAATAGTGATAATCTCATAATAATTATCTATGTCACTAACCAATACATTTTTATCTTTTGGATATGTAAACGAATTAAGTACTTCAACTGTAGTATCCTTGTCCCTGCCATTTATAAACGAATACCAAGCATTAGATTTAACAGTTTCCTCATACCTTGAAATCGTTGCTTTATCACCATCTAATACTAAGCAACTATAATTTCCACCCAATCCTATTATCTCAGCAGAAGAAACCACTTTCAAACTCTCTGGTAAAGACTTAGGCGCTTGCAATTGAGATGGAATATAACCTGCTTTAGATGATGGCCATGTAGAGTGCCACCGTTGAGTATCATAATGGGATAATCCTACAGCTGAAAACACTAAGGTAACAGCTAATGTAGGAAGCATACACAGAAAAAAGATAACATAAAAATATGATAAAAATCTTTTACGTACAGTTTTCTCACTATCAATAACTCTACATTTTTCAAGCAATAATACAATCGTGGCGATTAATAAAATCAGATAGTACACCCCAGAATACGAGATATAATCTGAGAAGAAAAATGTTAATACCCAAAGAATTATAAAAAACCATATACTCTTTTTATAAGGATTAGAAAAAAACAATTTCTTTAAGTAAATTAAACACTGTTGCATTTACGCTCTCCACAACAATACCTACTCAAATTACTTAGATTGATAAAACACAGCTCGTGTCCCATCATTACTGATTAACAAGTTCTACAAAATGAGGTCTTTTTGTATTCCCATCGTCTACAAAGACATATAATCTATGATTTCGAGTAGAGTTATATGTGTCCTTAACCACAGTTTTTGTCTCTTTTCGAGGTGCAAACCGTAACCACTCTATGAAATTTCGTTTTGGTAAATTTAGAGTTTCCTCCTCGATGCTCTCTATAACGTTATAGCTATTAGGATGAGATATAAAACGCTTTTTCTCCCCAGTGTCTAAATCACGCAATACACCATCCGCATCAATTTGCGCTGTATAGGTAGCATTTTGCTTAGCTATCATTTCATACTGAGAGATTACTTTAGGGTCTCCCTCTAATACAGTATATCTCGTAGGATATGCATTTGCCCAAACTAAGCTATCAGATGCAGAGCTCTATAAATACCTTCAGGAAGTTCCTGGACGCTTTAAGCCTTCCGGTAATTCATCATTATTAGGCCAGCCCCGTTTCCAATCCATTGTGCTAAACTCAAAACCATCCATTTGATCACGAGTCGTTTGAGTATCATACTTAACCCAATCAGCTACGAGCCAAGATATACTAAGAGTTATGATAACAAACAAAGCACAAGCCATTCTGCTATGTATTTCTTTCAGATATAGCTTGTTTCTTAAAACGCCTATATTGCAGTAACACACTCAATACTATAGCTATACTCAAAAACAATGTATGTAATAGGCGCTAAATTAAATAAGACTGCTACAATTGCAAATAACACGCATAGCATAACCGTTAATAGGCCATAAAATCCTTGGAACAAAACTCTCTCCTATTATGACAACACTTATAACAACTTCAACATTTAAAACATCTTTTTATACAGTACTTCTATATCTTTACGATTTATTTCAGCCACGGTATTAGCAATATTCCCTGTAGCTACAACATACACGTTATCTACAAGCCAAGGGATGTCTTTTTTCGTAAAGCCTAGTTCTGTAAGGTTTGTAGTAAGGTCCAGGTCATGTACGATAAAGCGTAACGCTTCACCTAGTTCGGAGCCATCGCCGTGGTTAAAGATACGAGCTAATACACCGAATTTATCAGGGTTAGCACTCCAAGTGTATTCCACTACCACAGGTTCAATAACGGCAAGGCCCACACCATGTGTAATATCTTTAAGGCCACTGGCAGGGTGTTCCATACCATGGGCTAGTGTGACACCTGCCGTGTTGATTACCATACCGCCAATGGTGCTAGCAAGGGTTACTGATTCCCAAGCTTTTGTGAGTTGTTTTCGTTGAGAACAGATGATTTACCTTCAGCCGCTTTCACATGTTTATATAGTGGTACGAGATATTGTGCTAATAATGTTACTGCATAATAAGATAATGCATCAGTAAAAGGTTGTGCCGTTTTAGAGGTATAAGCTTCGATATTATGGCATAGTGCATCAAAGCCAACAGACGCCAACACATGAGGCGGCATAGTTCCCATCACAGCAGGATCTACAATAGAAACCTTCGGCACGATTGCATTACAACGCAAAGATTTCTTATCCCCCGTTTCAGGATTGGTAAGCACACCAAAACCATTGCCTTCAGAGCCGGTACCACAGGTTGTAGGAATAACAATGAGTGGTAATGCGGTATCACTCGTTTTGCGATTAAAGATATAATCGTTAATATTACCTTCGTTTACGGCCATAAAGGCAATGCCCTTTGCACAGTCCATGATAGAACCGCCGCCGATAGCGATGACTACGTCACAGCTTTCAGATTTAGCTAAAGCAGCGCCCTCTAAAGCTGTCGTAGTCAATGGATTGGCATCTACTTGATCAAACAACACATGACCGATATGAGCTGCATCATAAAGCTTTGCTACCACCGGTCATATAAACCAGATTTCTTCGCACTAGTGCGACCTGTTACGATGAGGGCTTTCTTACCGTACGGTGCAGCAAACTCAGCAACACTGTCTACTTTATTCCAACCAAATTGGATATTTACAGGTAAAAAATAAGAGAATTCCATGTGACAACCTCGTTTCTCTGAAAACTACTTCTTAGTGCTATTGTAATGTATATTTAAGGGCATGTAAAACCTCATAGGACTTTCACTAGAAAACAGGTATACTAATAATAAGAGGGGGTATTTGTATTTATATTTATAGAGGGAGAGAACATCTATGAAATTTGCCATTAAACATTTATGGTCATCGCTGCGGGACCTAGCAACGCAGTCACCTATATTACTGGCATTAATTGCCATATTTTCATGTACACCATTGTATATTGAACAAGATTGGTTTGCCGAAATCGACATTAAGCTATACTCACTGTATTTCTTTATCGTTATATTACAAAGCTATATAACGAGAGCCTCGAAAGTTTTCCATAGTATATACCTTAGTAAGTATCGGAATCAGCGTTGGTCTTTATATGATTCACGAAACGTACGGGTATGTGCGGGGCATTGAGCTGGCTACGGAAAATATATCGTACCTATGGCTATACTCCATGATTGCCTTGTATTTTACCTCGTCTGGTGAACATTACATTGGTGAAATCATTAACCGCATCAAACGGATTGGCATCACCCTTGTTACGTCTACGCTATACAACATTGTTATCATCATGAGTTTATGGTTTTTCTTCATCATCATGGACCAACCATTCGACGTTGAAGAAACCATTTTTAAGGTACTCGCATCCATTAATCTATTCATTTGTCTATCTATGGTATGTTCTTACAAAGAAGATCCAGCAGGCCCTCCCGCACCGAACTCATTCTTTACCGTCGTGTTCGGCATTATCTTGCCAAAGGCGTCCATTATTACAGGTATTCTAGCTAACATCTATTTAGTCTTGATCCTGTTAGGGCTTCGAGAAGATACGCGTTTCTTCTACACCTACTATCCGTATGTAGCTATTTTCTACCTATTCTACTTGGCTAGCTTTAGATCTAGTGAAAGTAGCAGAACGCAGCAAATCCTGTGCTTCCTATTCATTACGTTAACTACATTGTGCTTAGCCCTAATCGGTAAGCGTGTTATTAATGAACCAATTCTCTGGCTCAATACAATTTACGTGAGTGCATTCAATCTCATCTTCTTAGTACACAATATTTATTCTCTTGTGAAAGGTTTAAAACCTTCTGTACACACAACAGTTATGGCTCTAGCCTTAGGTGCTGTTCTCTTGACACCATTCATAGGCTATACAACGTATCGTGAATTTGTTACGTATACTAAAGTTGATGGAGAATGGCATGCAAGCCTACCAATAGCAGCCACCTTTTGATCCTAACTTCACAGACTACGGCACACCATATGTACCTGTGGACGATTTAAAACTGCCAGATACCAACCCAGCAAACGGCAGACGCGTCGAGTATATCAATTTTGATGCTTTGTCTGCACCAAAGGTTATTTCTATTGCAGGCTACGATAAATACATTGAAAACATCGAATTAATAGTCTACGAAAGAGACCTTAAGGAATACGAAGTAGAATCCGCCAACTTCGACTCCATCTCCTTCAAGTTCCTCAATAAAGGCCTTGATTTAGAGGTATCTCTACCAAATGGAATAACAGAGGTTCATCATATTTATGATAAGTTCCTTACCGTCGATAAAACAACCATCGATCCTGTCATTATAGAAGGCACTGGATACAAACTATTGATTACGTCGTACTTCATAAACCAATTCGATACACGTAAACTTAAATTTAATGTACTTTATAATTAAGCATATAATACAATATAGTAATAATTACAACATCATATATAATATGACAAAAGCAGTACCTCACAGGGGTACTGCTTTTATTCATCGATCTAACTTTATAGAATATCTTTAGCAAAATCTTGAGCCGCTTTAAAGTCCTCTTCATTTGGGTGTACGGCAGCTTGTTTATGACGTGCATCGCGATCAGCAGATTGACCATGACTATGCCCTTTCGGGAACATTTTATACATCATTTCAATGACCTTAGGGTCTACCTTGCCTTGGCAGATGAAAGTCCCTACGGGCTTTACGCCATCTGGTAAACAGTTTGCTGCATTGATTAAACTCTCCTTCGCATGTGCCATTTGAGGTGGTACGCCTGCTGTTGCAAACAACGCAATATAAGGGTTATGTAATGTATCGAGTACATCACGAGCTTCTTTGTTAGCCGTGCCTTTATCCACCCAGAATCCTGCAAACACAAGATCGTAAGATGATAAATCGAGCGGCAATTCTTTCATAGATACACATGGTGTACCTGCAGGCAATACGCTAGTAATAGCCTCTGCCACTTGTTTAGTATTTCCCGTAAGGGATGAATATATAACAATAGACTTCATGTCTTACCTCCTATTTACTATATATCTATTATAGGACATGTATCACATGCTTTTAATAAAATAAATCACAATAGTATATAGAACGGAATTTTATATACTGCCGCGTACTATTTTACTATTCACAAAAGAGATACATCATTCAAAATCATCATATATGCATCCCATATAGCATTTTCTAGCATTTATAACTATATCGATAAATTTAAGCATACTATATTTATAAATTTCTAAATGTCAATATTGAATGTATAGAATTTTTTCGCTATAATCGTAACATAATGTATAAGCTTAATAGGAAAACTACAACATATAGTAGTTTTCTTATTTTTCTGATTAGACTTAACTTAAAGATATTTTATACTTTTCAGTCTAATCTTATATATGCTTAGATTAACAGTTTTATTACTTTTAAGACTCAAGGGGAACAGTAATGGAGATTATGATCAAGAAACGGGATGGACATTTCGAGCCTTTATCCGTTGAAAAAACGAAACGTATGATTGCCTTCGCATGTTTGGGGTTAGATTCTTGTGATCCACTAGAATTGGAGTTAGATGCGAAGTTACAATTCGTTGATGGCATGACTACTAAAGAGATTCAAAAAACTTTAGTACAAACTGCTATCGAAAAGGTTATCTCTAAAAAAGACGATGGCTTCGGTAACCAAGTTAACAAAATGAACCAAGATTGGCAATTCGTAGCGGCACGTCTATTCTTGTTCGATCTCTATAAAGAAGCCGCTATCACTCGTCGCTATAAAGCGTTTGGCTATGGCAACTTCCCAAATCTTGTACACATGCTTGTAGAAGAGAAAAAATACGCTGACTTCTTCGTTACAGAATATACACCTGATGAATTGCAAGAGTTAGGCGATTACATTAAACCAAAACGAGACTACCTCTTCAACTATGAAGGCCTTAAATTATTAGCTGACCGTTACTTAGTAAAAGGCTTCAACAAAGAAATCTACGAGTTACCACAAGAACGTTTCATGGCTATCGCTATGCACTTGGCATTAGTAGAAGGCGAAAACAAAGTAGAATACGCTAAAGAAATTCTACGACTTGATGAGCCAATTAAAAATGACAACAGCTACACCTACATTGGCAAACGCTGGTACACCATTTCATCAATTGTCCTCTTGCTTCATCTCTGGCGTAGATGACAACTTATGGTCCATTTACGATGTAAACAGCAAATTCTCCCGCGTATCTAAACACGGTGGCGCTCTTGGTATCTACCTTGGTAAAGTTCGTGCATTGAACTCCGACATTCGCGGTTTTAAAAACTCCTCTGGCGGCGTTATTCCTTGGATTCGCTTGTACAATGATACAGCTGTTGCAGTAGACCAATTGGGTAAACGTAAAGGCGGCGCCACAGTAACACTTGATATTTGGCACAAAGACTTCTACGAGTTCGTAGAGCTTCGCACTAATAATGGTGACGACCGTCGTAAAGCACATGATATCTTCCCTGCTATCTCCGTTCCAAACATCTTTATGGAACGTATGTTAGCTCGTGAAAACTTTACTTTCTTCGACCCTCATGAAATCTTAGCTGTAAAAGGCTATGCCTTAGAGGACTACTTCGATACAGAAGAGAAAAAGAGTTTACGAAACGCTATATCGAATGTGAACAAGATGCTAATTTGCACGGTATCGAAGTGCCTGCCTTGGACATGATGAAAAAAATCATGCGCTCCGCTGTTGAAACTGGTACACCATTCATCTTCTTCCGCGATACTGTAAACGCTGCAAACCCTAACAAACATGCAGGTATGATTTACGCATCCAATTTGTGCCACGAAATCGCACAAAACGTTGGCTTCACTAACCTTGCTGAAGAAATTATCAACGAAGATGGTACAATCACTACAAAAACAAATACAGGCGACATGGTTACATGTAACTTGAATTCCATCAGCCTTGGCCGTATTACTGACGAAGAATTAGAAGAAAACATTGCCCTTCAAATTCGCATGCTAGACAATGTTATTTCCATTAACCAAGCGCCAGTACCAGAGTCTCGCATGACATCTGATAAATACCGCGCTATTGGTCTTGGTACGTCCGGTTACCATCACTACCTCGTAAACCACGATATCCAATGGGAATCTGATGAGCACATTGAAGTAGCAGATAAATTGTTCGAAAATATCGCTTACTATTCCATCAAAGCTTCCATGGAATTGGCTAAAGAAAAAGGTGCATACCCTGCATTCAAAGGTTCCGAATGGGAAACTGGTGCATACTTCACGCGTCGTGGCTACACATCTGATCGTTGGAAACAATTGGCTGCAGACGTTGCTAAATACGGTATCCGCAATGGTTACTTGATGGCTGTAGCGCCTACCGGTTCTACTTCCAACATTGCAAATACTACAGCTGGTATTGACCCGATCTTCAAAAAATTCTTCATCGAAGAAAAGAAAGGCTCTTTCACACCAAAAACAGCTCCAGATTTGAACAACAAAACATTCTGGCTCTACAAAGAGGCACATACAATCGACCAACAATGGTCCATCAAAGCTTGTGGCGTACGTCAGCGTCATATTGACCAAGCACAATCTTTCAACTTGTATATCACACCTCAAATGAAAGCGAAAGAAATCTTAGACCTTTACGTTGAGGCCTACAAACAAGGGTATCAAAACAATCTACTACATCCGTAACCAATCCCTTGAAATGGATGAGTGCACAAGCTGCTCCTCCTAATACGAGATGTGTATATAAATCTGATGACGACCTATAGCAGTATAGGTCGCATCGTTGTATAAAGGAGTCCTACTATGGATAAAAAACTGATTTTCAACGAATATGGTGACCGTGGCACGCAATCTATGATTGGTGGCAATACTACAAACCTTCGCGAGTGGAATCGTATCAAGTACGACTGGGCAAACCAAATGTACCGTACGATGCTCAACAACTTCTGGATTCCTGAAGAGATTTCCTTGAACGAAGACGTTAAACAATTCCCATATTTAACAGACTATGAACGCCGTGCATTTGATAAAATCATTGCGTTCTTGAACTTCCTTGATTCTATTCAATCTGAAAACTTACCTAACTTGAGCCGTTATATTACAGCATCTGAAGTAGCATCCCTTTTGAACATTCAAACGTTCCAAGAGGAAATTCACGCTCAAAGTTATTCCTACATTTTGGACACTGTAACGAACCCTATTACACGTGACAAAATTTATGATGAATGGCGTACAGATAAGACATTGCTTGCTCGTAACCGCTTTATCGCTGATGCATACCAACGTTTCAGCGACGATCCTAGCGAAGCAAACCTTATTCACACAATCATTGCCAACTATATCTTAGAAGGTATCTACTTCTACTCTGGCTTTAGCTTCTTCTACACATTGGCACGCCAAGGTAAAATGACAGCTACATCCACTATTTTCAAATATATCAACCGCGACGAAGTAACTCACCTTGTATTGTTCCAAAACATCATCCGCGAGTTACGCCGTGAACGCCCTGATTTATTCACACCAGAACTAGAAGAAAAAATTACTGATATGATTCGCCAAGGTACAGAGAACGAAATCGCTTGGGGTCAATACATCACTGATGATAAAATCCTCGGCCTTAACAACGTTCTTATTGAACGCTATATCAAATACCTTGCAAATATCCGCTTAGAAGCAATCGGCTTACCTCACCTATACCCTGAAATCAAGGATAATCCAATGGAATGGATCGAAAGCTTCTCCAACTTGAATAGCACAAAAACTGACTTCTTCGAAGCAAAAGTTACAAACTATACAAAAGCAGCGGCATTTGATTTCGATGATTTAGAATAATAAAACAAAATAGATAAAAGAAAAAGTGATTCTCACGGTGGGAGAATCACTTTTTTCATTATAAAGGTTATTCAGTTAATAACGGTTAGCCAGCTGTATATGGGCCGAATCGACCTGCAAATAGGTAGGAACCCATTTTACCAAGTTTGGCAGCAAAGATAGAAGCTACGATACCTAAAATTATCATAATCCATGCGTTATCAGCATTTACACCGTTAGCAATAGCGATGTAGGCTTGTACACAGGACAAGATGAAGTAGATAACTGTTAAGTAAATTCTTTACTTTTGGAATCTTAGACTTTCCTGTTTTGTAACGTAATATACTACCGATATAGCCAGAAATACCACCAATGATAACTAGAAGTGGTAGAATCATTGCTACTAATGTAATGGCAGGAGAATAATACATTTGCAATAGATGGAATCAACAATGCAATAACAGGTACTATGAAAGAAGCTGCTGTTGCTGCGATTGGGAAATGTACCGCAATTGGATGTAAATGAAGATCTAGCAATTTTTCACGTGTTGAATTAATGCGACGTGGCTTGTAATCCATCCAAACTGTTGGAGGGAAAACCACATGTTGGACACGGTTGATCCCTGTACTTAGCTTCCTCAATATATCCGCATACACGGCAAATTATCCATTCAGTACCTTGTTCAGGTGTTGATTTAGCTGCGGTAGAACTTGTTGCTGCCGTAGCTGCTTTTTGTTCTGCTGTCATTATGAAATCTCCTTACTTAAGAAATTCTATATAATTAAATAATGGTTATTATTTAATTATATTATAACATAATTCACTAAGTAAAAAGTAAAATTTATATACTTATCAAAAAATTAAATATATCGTACTACTAACGTACCTATAATCAAAGATAGCGGTATTTGATTTTGATAAATTAGAATAATAAGAAAAAAGATACCCAATCCAAATCTTTGAATTGGGTATCTTTTTATCGTTTATATTTAGGAATAGTCCCCCAACGCCACCCTCGTTTTTACAGTCAACACGTGGTAATACATTGTAAATTGTATCAATACATTTGTGCGCAAATAGGCCTACACTGTAGATTCGTATTCGCCCCATGAATGTATTCATCAAACGCTTGGTAAAAGCAAAAGTTTTGTGTCCACCCTGTTTCAAACTACCAACTATAACGATATTAGCTTTCAATCAATTCGGTGGTCCAGTTAGCAGACTGCAATAGATTATCTAATAAACGAACTTGTTTTGCGATGTTGTCAGCTTCTTTTTGGATATCTTTAACATTGACGGTCGGGATTAATTTGATTTCAGACCCTCTCGCACGGAAATTGATACTACCTGCGCTAGATGCCAATGTTCGATAAGCACTTAGACGCAAAGCAACGCAATCTTTTTCAGCAATGATTTCAGTAATAGTTCGACCTTCTATAATAGTTTTGCAATTTGTTAAATTAATATGTGCAATTAATTTTTGTAGTCTATTTACACATTGTTCTAATGTTCTTTAAGAGCTCTTCAGGGTTCTCATTCGGTACTTCCCCTTCTTGGACTAAACTATTTTGAGTCAAGCGAAGCTCTAAATCGCTTATTTTATAATTTAAATCAGAACGCTCTTGTAATGCTTCTGCTAGTTTCATGAATTTCACCTCACAACCAAAAATATATTACATTATATAACTATACGAATCTTATAGGAATCTATATCATATAAGTATCCACTTATTTTTATGATATAACAACTTATAAAATCTTTCGCATCAAGACATGAGGGCAACCTTCATCAAGGTATTCTTCGCCTTCGGGCCTATAGCCAAGGGATTCATAAAATGGTTTTGCCTGTACTTGCGCTGATAAGGAGCAGGTCTTAAATCCATCGCGACGAATGCCGTTTTCTGCGGCCATCATAATTTTAGTGCCTAAATGTTGTCCACGATATAGCTTGCGTACCGCCATACGGCCAATATGGGCATCACCTTCTTCGTTGCTTGGGAAATAGCGACATGTACCTGCTGGCTTACCATCGATGGATAAAAGGACAAATTTTGCTAGTTTCATCTATTGCATCGAACTCGTCTTCAAAACCCTGTTCCTTCATAAACACATCGATACGAATTTGTTTTATTTCATCAGTAATATGATCTAAAATTTGAATAACCATATCGCCTCCACTGCTACTCATATATCGCTATTTGCGTAAAATTATTTTTGTTATCCGTAGTTACTATCATTGCCTTAGTTAAATAAGGTAATGAAAACGCCTAACGTAATGAGGTGGCTAGACCTCTAACACGTTAGGCGCATCATTTTTACCCAAATTTTAGATGAGCCTAACGCTATCGACACGTTGATTGGCTCTCTTTATAAACTTATTATACTACAATTTAGTCATGAATAGCAAAAATCATTTTTATACAAAAAGCCTTATTATATCTGCATTCCAAATAATTTATTAAGCACATTATTTTTAAAACTTCTATGAAATTCTAATTTTTAGTATTGCATAATCTTATCATTTGGGTTTATACTATATCCAACATTTTTAGAAAGGAGCAACCAAAGATGACTAACCAAATTAGCACTCGCTACAAAACAATACTTTTATTGGTTCTTTATCCAACGTACGGGTAAGGAACTATTTGTGGTGCGCTAATTAAGATTTAGTTATTGTTAGTTGCTTAGAATAGTAAAGAGGGCTACCCGTATTAGACTACGGGTGGCCCTTTTTTGTTTGCTATCCCGTATGGTGAGCCCTACTATTCACTGTAGTTTACAAGGAGGATTTATCATGATTATTACATTGAAACAAAACGCCGCACCAGCAGAAGTATCTCGTTTACGCAGTGAATTAGAGGCGCAAGGGTTCGTTATTCATCCTGTAGAAGGCGCGCGCTACAACATCTTAGGTCTTATTGGAGACACTGCATCCCTCGATGCTCGCCAAATTGAGTCTCTAGATTTCGTAGATAAAGTAACGCGCATCCAAGAGCCATACAAAAAAGCAAACCGCAAGTTCCATCCAGATGATTCTGTAATCAACGTAGGTGGTGTATTGATCGGTGGTGGTCACTTCGCAGTAATGGCTGGCCCTTGCTCCGTTGAAACACCTGAACAAGTATTAGAAACAGCAAAAGCTTGTAAAGAAGCTGGTGCTACAATCCTTCGCGGCGGTGCTTTCAAACCTCGTACATCCCCATACTCCTTCCAAGGCATGGGTCCAGAAGGTTTGGAACTGTTAGAGCTTGCTAAAAAAGAAACAGGTCTTCCTATCGTTTCCGAAGTTATGGATATTTCCCAATTACAATACTTCGATAATGTAGATATGCTTCAAATCGGTGCTCGTAACATGCAAAACTTCACGCTTTTAAAAGAAGTGGGTAAATTAAATAAACCAGTTCTTCTTAAAACGTGGTTTGTCTGCTACATACGAAGAATGGTTGATGGCTGCTGAATACATCATGTCCGAAGGCAATGAACAAGTTGTATTATGCGAACGTGGTATCCGCACATTCGAAACTAAAACTCGCAATACCTTAGATGTAACAGCAATTCCTATGATGCATGAATTATCTCACTTGCCAATCATCATGGACCCTAGCCACGCAGCTGGTATGAGCCGCATGGTTCGTCCACTTTCTCTTGCATCCGTAGGCGGCGGTGCAGATGGCCTTATGATCGAAGTTCACAATGATCCATCCAAAGCATTGTGCGATGGCCCTCAAGCATTGCGTCCAGACCAATTCACTAGCCTTATGAAAGAAATTATCGCATTGCGCCAAGCATTGGTAGAATGCACTAAATAATCTCACATACCACACAAATAAGCTAGTATCCGTTATAATAGATACTAGCTTATTCTTTTATGAAAGGAACCGTCATGACTCGCATTCATATTAACGCGTCCACACCTTATGACGTTGTCATCGAGGAAGGCGCTTTACAACGCATCACCGATTATATTAAACCGTTAAAACCAAATTGCCGTGTTATCATCGTCAGCGATAGCAATGTGGCACCGCACTATTTGGATTCTGTGAAAGCAAATATGGAACATGCCGGTTATACTGTTTGTGATTATGTGTTCCCTGCTGGGGAAAGCTCCAAAAAATGCTCACCAACTCATCGATTTAATAGAGTACATGGCGGCCCAATCATTAACTCGTAAAGACTTGCTTATTGCTCTTGGGCGGCGGCGTTGTAGGCGATATGGCCGGTTTTGCAGCAGCTACCTACTTACGTGGTATCGACTATGTACAGGTTCCTACATCTCTATTAGCTGCTGTAGATTCCTCTGTAGGTGGTAAAACAGCAGTTAATCTAGATGCAGGTAAAAACCTCTGGGGTGCTTTCAAACAACCTATCCTCGTCCTTTGCGATCCAACTACACTCAATACATTGCCAGACATGGAATGGAAAAATGGTTGTGGGGAAATTATCAAATACGGTTTCCTCGATGTACCAGGTTTATTAACCCAACTCGAACACAAACCACTAATTAAACATCGCGATAGCGTGAGTGCCGTCATCGCTCGTTGCGTTCAAGCAAAGGCGGATATCGTGGAGCAAGACGAACGTGAGTCTGGTGTTCGTGCCCTCTTAAATCTCGGTCATACCTTTGGTCATGGTATCGAAAAGGCCAGCCATTTTGAAGTCCACCATGGCTACGCCATTGCCATCGGTATGGTTCTTATGGCGCAAGGTGCTGTCAAACATGGAGAATTAGATGCAGAGGCGTCAGAAAAATTAAAAGGCTCTCATCGAAGCACACGATTTGCCAACCACTACGACCATAACCAAAAGAAGAAATCCTAGCAGCTGCTAAGCACGATAAAAAAAGTGAAGGGGCAACCATTAAAAATCGTAGTTCCTACTAGTTACGGCCATAGCGAACTCAAGGTGGTAACACACGAAGAGCTTGCAACTTATTTAGATTAAGGAGATTTATATGCATTCCGTAACGAACGCCATCCCTACAGGAACGATTGCGTCCATTCCAGCAAAAGCACATGCACACCGCGCATTGATTTGTGCAGCCCTTGCTACCTCTCCATCTACTATACTACTAAGCCGTACCTCTAAGGATATCGATGCAACTATGGACTCCTTGCGAGGCTTAGGGGCTCACGTAGTATATGAAAATAAAATTGTTACCGTTACTCCTGGCTCCGCTCCTGTAAAGGGCAATGTAGTACCTCACGAATCAGGAACTACATTACGCCTTTTATTACCTGTAGCAGCATCCATCTGTAATGATGCAGACGTAGATGCGAAAGGTCGTTTACCAGATCGTCCACTAGAACCTATGCTAAGCGAAATGAAAGCGCACGGCGTAACATTCTCTCAAGATAAACCACCATTCACTATGACAGGTCGTCTTCAAGGGGGCAATTTCTCCATGGTAGGTGATGTGAGTAGCCAATTCTTCTCTGGTTTATTGTTGGCAGCCCCTCAAATCGGCTTATCTACTATTACCTCTACTACGCCACTACAATCTAGTGATTATGTAACACTAACTACTGAAGCAATGCGAGATTTTGGTGTCGAAGTAGAACACACTTTACCAGACAGAAACATCAATGAGGCTTTCACAGTACCATTTGGTGCGTCCTTCATAGGTCGTGATAATTACCAAATCGAAGGCGATTGGTCTAATGCAGCAATCTGGATGGTAGCAGCTGGTATGACGGGCAAACCAGTTACCATTACGGGAATGAACAAAAATTCTGTACAAGCTGACCGTCGCATCATGCAAGTTATGATTGATGCTGGTTGTGATGTAGTATGGGATGGTATGAATGTGACGGTCACAGGTCGCGCTTCCAAGCCAATCCATGCAGTCTAGAGCAAATGCCTGATATGTTGCCTGTTATGGCAGCCCTAGCTTGCTCTATTTCTGGTGAAAGTTCCTTTGTTAAGGGTGCTCGCCTACGTTTGAAAGAATCGGATCGCCTTGTAGCTGTTGCCAATCTCATAAGAGACTTGGTGGTACCGTGTGCGAAGAAGGTGATGACCTATACATCATCGGTAGTGGTATACTTAAAGGTGGACAAGGTGATTGTGTCAATGACCATCGCCTCGTTATGGCAGGTACATTGATGGCTCTCATCAGTGAAAACCCTGTAACACTACAAGATAGCGAAGCTATCACAAAATCCTATCCAGACTTTTTTGAGGACTGGAATTTACTAGGCGGTCATGCACAACCGTTATAGATTTCTAATCTTATCTGATATGATCTGATACATAATAACAATAATAGTCATACGTACTATATAGTAGGAGTTAATATAATGGCATCTAATTTCGGTAAAACCATACAAGTATCTACCTTTGGCGCCTCTCATGGGTACGCTATCGGTGGTATAGTGGAAGGCCTACCTTGTGGACATACCATCGATATCGATGAGTTAAAAGCCTTTTTAAAGCGCCGTGCGCCAGGGCAAAATCAATTAACAACGCAACGTAAGGAAGCCGATACACCTGAATTTTTAGCAGGTATGGTAGACGGCATGCTCAGTGGATCTCCATTGGCCTTTATGATTCGCAACACATCTCAACACTCTAGCGATTATAACAACTTACGCGATATCCCTCGCCCATCTCATGCAGATTTTACAGCTCGTATACGCTATGGTGATAAGGTAGATATGCGCGGTGGCGGCCATTTTTCAGCACGCCTTACAGCACCACTTTGCGTAGCTGGTGGCATCGCCCTTCAACTATTACGTGAAAAAGGCATTGAAATCCACGGCCATTTAAAACAAGTGGGAACGATTCAAGATACTCCTATCAACATGGTTCACCCAGATATGAAAGCATTAGCTAGTATCGCTACAGAGCCAATTGCTATGATTGATCCACAAAAACGTAACGAAGTAGAAACCCTTGTTATGAACCTCAAAAAAGACGGGGACTCTACCGGTGGTATCGTTGAAGTCGTTGCTACAGGTCTACCAATTGGATTAGGCAATCCAAACTTCGATGGCATTGAAAACCGCTTAGCTCGCGTTATCTTTGGGGTCCCCGCCATTAAAGGCGTATCCTTTGGCGGTGGCTTTGACATGTGTGCACAACTTGGTTCCGCAGTAAATGATGCTTTCACCATGGACGGCGACAAGATTACAACGACAACGAATAATAGCGGTGGTATTCAAGGTGGTATTACCAATGGCTTACCACTCGTTATGCAAGTAGGCATCAAGCCAACACCATCCATTTATAAAGAACAACATTCTGTATCACTTTCACAAAAAGAGGACACATTGCTCACAATCCAAGGTCGTCACGACCCATGTGTAGCGCTTCGTGCAGTACCTGTAATCGAAGCTGTTACGGCCCTTGTTATTCTTGATTTCTTAGGAGATATTGACCATGAACTTAGATGAAGTACGCGTTAAAATTAACGATATAAACGACCAAATGCTCGCCCTATTTAAAGAGCGCATGGAACTCTCCAAGGATGTTGCGGCAGCGAAAAAAGAAATGAATAAGGCCATTTACGATGCCAAACGAGAACGCGATATCCTCGACAAAGTAACGCGAGATGCAGGTCCAGACCTCGATCTATACGCACGCCGTTTCTTTGAAGCATTATTCAGCTTGAGCCGTACATATCAGTCTGAACAATTATTCCAAGATAATGAGTTCACTGTTAAAATGAAAAAGGCTATTGAGCAGTCCCCTACATTACCTCCACAACGTGGTAGCGTAGCTTGTGCGGGCGTCTTTGGTAGTAATGCGCAAGTGGCGTGCGATAAATTATTACCACTCAGCCAAATTCACTATGTAACAGGCTTCCGTGCTGTATTCGATGCCGTAGAGTCAGGTGAATGTCAATTTGGTGTATTACCTATCGAAAATAGCTCCAATGGCTCTGTAAAAGAAGTATACGACCTATTAGAAGAGCGTAAATGCTATATCGTGCGCGGTACGCGCCTTTGGATTTCTCACGACTTACTCGTGAAAAAAGGCACAAAACTAGAAGATATTCACACTATCATCTCCCATCCTCAAGCGTTGGGCCAATGCAGCCACTTCCTAGAAAAATTAGAAGGTGTAGAATTGCGCTCCTTTGATAACACTGCTCGTGCTGCACAAATGGTGGCAGCCAGTGATGATCCAGGCGTAGCTGCTATTGCAGCACCGCAATGTGCAGACTTGTATAACTTGTCTCCATTAATGCGCAACATCCAAAACAGCGATAACAACTATACCCGCTTTATCTGCATCAGCAAGGACTTCCATGTATACCCAGGGGCTAATAAAATCTCCGTGGTAACTACAGCAAGCCACGCTCCAGGGGGGCTTGGTACATTGCTTACCAAGTTTGCTAACATCGGCGTAAACCTTACAAAACTTGAATCTCGCCCTATCGTAGGACATAACTTTGAGTTTTTGTTCTACCTCGATTTAGAAGCATCCTTAGCAGATCCAAAGGTATTATCTGTACTAGCAGAGCTGCATACATCCCAAGATAAGTTCCGCTTACTCGGTAATTATCCTGAAAACTAATATATTCATCACTACTAGTCCCTATAAGGGCATATATAGTACAATTGAATATAGTTATAAAACTTCAATGGCTAATAGGTAACAGCCTATTAGCCATTTTGTGTATATTGACCTAGGAGGTCCTATGAAATTTGGTTTACTTGGCCGTACGTTAGGCCATAGCTTCTCCCCTCGCATTCACAGTGCACTAGGGAATACAAATTACGAATTATTTGAGCGCGAACCGAGCCAACTACAAGAGTTCTTCGCTGATCCAGAATTACAAGGTATCAATATCACTATTCCTTACAAGGTAAATGCCCTTGAAGCTTGTGATGTAGTTGATCCTCGGGCAGAACGCATTGGCTGTGTAAATACGATGGTCCGCAAGGACGGCAAATGGCATGGTTATAATACAGACTATGATGGTTTCGTATTTACCTTAAAACATGCAGGTATCGATGTAGCTGGCAAGGAGTGTATCATTCTTGGCGATGGTGCATCCTCTGCTACCGTTCACGTAGCTCTCGAAGATTTAGGTGCAAAAAACATCGTTCATTTATCTCGTAAAACAGCTCCATTCTATGGTGATGCGCCTAATTACTACGAAACAGCACAGATTATTATTAACTGCACACCTATCGGTATGTACCCTCATAATCCAGCTAATCTTATCGATATTACACAATTTTCCAAATTGGAAGGCGTTGTAGATCTCATCTACAATCCGCGCCGTACAGTTTTGCTTTTACAAGCAGAAATGATGGATATTCCACACTGTGATGGTCTACCTTTCCTTGTAGCACAAGGTGTTGAGGCGGCTAATCATTTCCAAGGTGAAAGCTTTGGCACAAAGGAAATCGAGCAAATCTTGCGAGATATGCGCCGTGAAAAGGAAAATATCATCCTCATTGGCATGCCTGGTGTAGGTAAAACAACGGTTGGTAAAGCCCTTGGCGAAAAAATGGGCCGTACCTGCATTGATGTGGATCATGAGTTAGAAAAAGAAATTGGAAATATTTCTACATACATTACAGAACAAGGGGAACCAGCGTTCCGCGAAAAAGAAGCAGAAATGATTGCAAAACTCGGCACAGAAACGGGCCTTGTTATCTCCACTGGCGGAGGCGGTTGTGTAACAGTGCCTAAAAACTATGCGCACCTACGCCAAAACAGTCGTATCTACCAATTAACACAACCTATAGAAAACCTATCTACCTCTGGTCGTGTTCTCTCTAGTGGCGGTATCGAGCGCTTACGCGAGCTCGAAGAAATTCGTACACCAATGTATGAAAGCTTTGCTCAATGCATAATAGAACATAACCGCAATGCGCCAGAAACAGTAGCAGCAATCCTAGAAGACTTCGAAGCAAACTTATTATAAGAGTCTGTATATCACATTTGTAAAATACTTTACATCTGTATTTCTAGATAAAACTAAAACTCATATCATGACATCAATGATATAAACTGAAAAGCAGTAGCTATCCTTAGGATTACTACTGCTTTTTTATTTCCCCTATGTTTTATATGTATTTGTAAGAAATCCACATTTGCAATTACAATGTAATTACAAACGGAATTAATTAGCTTAACAAACTTTTAATATAAAATCAATAATATGACCAACGAATTACAGTCACAAGCCAAAAGAATACTAGGAGAGATATTATGAAAACCGTAAACCTACAGGTCCGCATCAACGAAGATCTAAAACAAGAAGTATCTAGAATATTGAAAGCACAGGGCCTATCCTATACATCCATGCTAGACGCCCTATTCCGTCAAATTATTCAAAGAACGTCGCATTCCTTTCGTTATTGCTTTACCAACAACATCTACAGAATGAAACACCAACGCCAAGTACACTCAACAATGACAGCACCTACGAACAACCCCGAATCACATTAAAGGCATCAGATACTATAAATACATACGGAACATCAACAGAAAACGAAATAGAAATATCCTTTGATAAAATTGATAAAACAGGCATACTCAATATCCGTATAAACCCTAAAGTCAAAACACTAACAACAGCTATCTTAAAAGAAATGGGATTAACCATATCACAAACAGTTACACTAGTTTCTAAACAAATACAATTCACAAACGATATTCCTTCCACTATAAATCGCCTATGGATTGATGCTATAAATGATGATTTATGGACAAAAGAAGAGTTCAACAAAAGAATAGAAATAGGTCTTAATCAGGCTGAAAAGGGTTGGCAACTAAAGAGTCTTTAATGAACAAATTTATAAGTTGGAGGTTAAGAGATCAATAATTTTGACCAACTAAATCTGATATAGTAAATCTCTTTCATTCAACAGCTTTATAGAAGCTTATCAAGAAAATTAAGTTAAATGAAAAATATCTTCATTAACTATTTTTCCTGAACGCTATCCCATTATTAATAGTGATACAAAATACAGAAAATTATCACATAGAAAATATCTCATCCTATATATTATAAAAAATATAAACTCTATATTCGACCTTCAAAATGAATAATTACAAATATGAATATAAAAAAGTCGGCTTTCGCCGACTTTTTTAATGTACTTTTATGCGTTTATGTTGTTGTTCATCGAAGACACCATCTACGTCGATGGTATCAAGAATTCGCTTTAATTCATGCACATCAATTTGACCTGGTGCCGATGCTTTGCCAGCGGAGGCAAAGGTCATAGCATTACCAAATAGAGCACCTGCAGTACGTGTAACAGCCCCGAATGGTCCCATGGCCATCGTGATAACTGGGTCTGATGGATATAAAGCTTTTACTTCAGCCGTTGCCTCTAAGAGTGTTAATACATCCCCAGTTGTATGAGGCATAACAGCCATTTTTGGTACATCCGCCAAGAATTTTTTCATTTGAATGAGACGATTTACAATAACTTCATGACTTGGGGTACCATGAAAATCATGATTACTCATGATAATTGTAATGCCATGTACCTTGGCAAACTCAATGGTCTTGAGCATTCTATCTTGATCAAAGAATAGCTCAATATCGATAGCATCTACCAATCCAGTAGGAATGATGCGCTCTAACATAGTGAAGTAGTCTTGTGAAGAAATGGTTTTCTCCCCACCTTCACCTTTCGTACGCCATGTAAATAACAAGGCACGACCTTTCAATTGAGGCTTGATGAGCATTAACAATTCAATAATAGCGTCAATGGAGTGGGCCCGCTCGTAATAGTCAATGCGTAGCTCCACTACATGACACGGTGTATTACATGCAACCGCGGTGGCATCTAGAATTTCTTTCATTGTTGTGCCCACAATAGGCACGCATATTTTTGTACCCTTTTCTCCGAGTACAGTATGACCGATACGGACCATAATAACTCCTTTCTGTCCCACGCGGTGAGACTAGTGACTTACCTTAAACTTAACTATATACCAATATTTTTGTAAAAGCAATCAATCAGCCTATATTGGATTGCTATTCACAAAAAACGTATGAAAGCCTGTTATTATGCACTAAAACAGTATTCTTAGATTAACGATTAACATCAATTTTTTGTTATATCCTATTTTCTCGGTCTTATTAAAATTGGTCATATTATTCAATCCCGTTAAGTATATCTACTCTCTCTAAATAAAAACTCCACACATAATCGTGTGGAGTAATCATTTAGAGCATTATTCGTGCTTAGCAGATAATTTTCTAGATTGGAATGCCATATATAACAATAACAAGCCTGTAATGCTAAATACATAGGATATACCAATATAAGTGGATACTATGCTGGCAAATACTGGACCTACCATAGACCCAAATTGTTGAGCCGTCGTTGTCATACCAAACATGCGGCCTCTAAAACTCGGATCTGTATTAAGTGTTACAGCAGCACTCAGAGATGGGTTAATCCCTACAATACAAGAAGCCAATTAAGTACTTGTAACACGCCAAACCACCAAATACCTACTGGCAAGCTTTGGAGTAAAAGAGAACAACACCACTCCCCATCATACAGTAGGAGATAGTTTTAAAATAACCACGGCGTTCACCAAGGCGGACCCATAGGTTCGTCGTTAAGGATCCTGCTAAGCCGCCGATACTGAGGATTGTGCCAGAAATAATAGCGGCCCCTTCCATAGTGCCTTGCATATCTCCTACATAGAGGGCCAAAATAGGTTGCAACATCATAATAGCGCATTGCATGAAGAAGAATATCCAAAGCAATCGTACTAATACAGGCTGTTGTTGAACCGCTTTAAAGTCTTCACGCAAGGATGTGGATTTGGTATGGTGAGCAGCTTGTTCTTTTCCATCGGCACCCACAGCATGTAATTTTGGTTCTTTCACAAAAAATAATACGGCCAAAGTCGCAATAAATACAGCAATACCAGATACATAAAATACAGGTCGCATCCCTATAACACTCTCAACGGCGCCACCTAAAAACGGGCCAATGACATTGCCTAAGATAAGACCGGTTTGAAATATACCTAATGCTCTACCAACCTGTTTTTCATCAACACTAAGGGACACCATAGTCATTGCCGCGGGATAGAATCCATTAGCAAAACCAACGAGGGCACGCCCCATGAGTAATTGATATTGGTCTGTAACTAAGCCAATTAATACATAACAGATGGCGATGGCAAAGCCAGCACGCAAGGCCATCCGTTTTTTACCTTTATTATCGGCAATCTTGCCCCATATAGGAGCCATAATGCCTGCAATGAGAAAGGTAATACCGAAAACGAGACCCGACCAAAGAGCTACGTCAGCCTTTGGAACGCCCAATTCTAAGAGATAGATAGGCAAAAACGGAATGATCATTGTGTAACATATGGCTAGCACTGTCATGCCTAGCCGTAATAATCCATACATTGCGCATGCCACCGCGAGCGTCATATGTAGTGGTACTCATTCGGTCCCTCCTTTCATATATAAAAGTATATATAGCAAGATACTTTTACATTCTATATAAATAAGAGCCGCATATGATACGCGACTCTCTCATTTATTCCGTTGGAAACTTGTGATCCATTACATCCTGTAAGGATACGCGTTCCATAACGTGACGGAATTCATCTTGCAAGTACTGCCACAATGGAGCAGTCAAGCAATCGTTAAACATAGGACATGGTTCTACATCGTCTTCTAAGCAAGATACGAGAGCAATGGAGTCCTCTGCGGCATATAAAATTTCATATACATTGTATTCAGATGGATCTTTCACCAAACGATATCCACCGTATTTGCCACGTCCACTTTTAACGAGGCCAGCGGAGGATAAACGAGATACAATCCCCTCTAAGTATTTATCGGAAAAGCCTTGGCGTTCTGCAATCTCACGAATTGGTACATTTTTTTCTACCCCGTGCTCTGCAATATCCGCCAATATCCGTAAGGCATAACGCCCCTTTTGTAGATATTTTCATAAGTTAACCTCTAAATCATTCATAATATATTAATAGTATATCACAAATTCATACAAAAAATGGTGGGAAATATGATACACTATACATATATCGAAATATTTTATTTGGGTATTTTTTTAATTTCATATGGGAGGATGTTATCTAATGTTAGATAAACTATTTCAACTCAGTGAACGTGGCACAACCGTTAAAACAGAAATTTTAGCAGGTATTACTACGTTTATCACGATGGCGTACATCCTATTCTTGGCGCCTAACATTCTTAGTCTCGCAGGGATGGATAAGGATGCGGTCCTCATTGCCACAGCCTTAGGTGGAGGTCTTGTGACGATTGCTATGGGTTTATTCGTAAACTATCCGATTGCTCTCGCTCCAGGGGTTGGCCTCTTGGCATTTTACTCCTTTACCGTAGTTCTCGGCATGGGCGTATCTTGGCAAACAGCATTAGGTGCGGTATTCATTTCCGGTCTCGTATTCCTCGTATTAACACTTACGTCAATACGACAAATGATCGTTGAAGGTATCCCCGCCTCCATGAAAATTGCCATTACCGTTGGTATTGGTCTTTTCATTTCTATCATCGGTTTAAAGTTATCCGGCTTGATGGCTATCTCCATTAGTTTGTCTCCAAACTCCTTAGGTCAAGTTGTGCAAACTCACGGTAATTAGTACCCCCTGCGTCCGAATCGCTCTTAACGCTTGGTAATTTGCACAGTGGCGAAACATTGTTGGCACTATTCAGCCTCATCTTTACAGCTTTATTGATGGCTCGTAAAATTCAAGGTTCTCTCTTGATTGGTGTGGCAGTAACAACAATTCTTTCCTACGCTACTGGCCTTTCCACAATGCCTGAGAACTTTACCGTATTAGCCGTTCCAGATTTCTCCAAAGCAGCATTCCTGCAACTAGATATTCCTGGTGCGCTTCACATGGGCTTAATCACGATTATCTTCTCCTTCACCTTCGTAGAATTATTCGACTCCATGGGTACATTGATCGGTACGGCTACAGAGGCGAAAATTGCAGATCCTAAATCTGGTAAATTCCCAGGTCTTGGTAAAGCTATGACTGTCGATGCTATTGGCGTTAGTGCTGGTGCGTTGCTTGGTACTTCTACAATTACTGCCTTTGTTGAAAGTGCGGCAGGTGTAGGTGCTGGTGGCCGTACAGGCTTAACGGCTGTCACAACAGGCGTATTATTCTTAATTTGCTTGTTCTTGGCTCCAATCGTATCCTTGGTGCCAAATGCAGCAACATCTCCTGTTCTTATCATTGTCGGTGCCCTCATGTTAGGTGCTATTCGCAATATCGACTTCGATGATTGGACAGAAGGCTTCCCTGCATACCTCGTTATCGTATTGATGCCTTTCACATATAGCATCGCTAACGGTATCTCTGCAGGTCTCGTTGCATACCCTCTACTCAAGATCATTTCTGGTCGTGCCAAAGAGGTTAACTGGATTATGTACGTATTGGCGGTACTCGTTATCATCCGTTACGTATTCTTCTAATTAATAACTAAAAGAACCTATCTCCAAAGATATTAGTAAATATATCTAGGAGATAGGTTCTTTTTTTATTACTATTTAGTATTAACGAATTGTTTTTACACCAATTAAGTCTGTACGACTTGGATCGATATCTTTTAATGGCACTACATGATCTCTATAAAAATCTGCTTCAGATGCTTTTCACAGGCACTTGGAAGAACAAGAAATACGCCATATTATCCTTGTACCACGTAACACTGCGTACTAAGCCCTTATCTACATCCCCTGTATATTGAACCTCCCCTATTGGAGTGGAGTCGCTCCACTGTACGTCATGATACTCCCATGGGATATATTCTTCAGGCCATACAGTATCCATAGAGTAGCTCATGCGGAAGACCATAGTATGAGTTACCCAACGGCCGCTGCGTTCTTGATACTCTTTACCTTGCTTCCAATATACAGTTTCTAATACATCATTGTCATAAAAATGTGTAGCATAGTATGTATAACCAAGGGGTAAATAACTTGGTACAGATACGTCATAGGACATCTTATGAGATGCATTGATTACACCGCTAGGTAGACCGATGGTTTTGCTGGTAAGTATAGGCCACACAGAATTCGTATGTGTACGCAATGGCAAGCCAATCGTTTCATAAGGAGGCCAATCCGGATCATCATTTTGTTTAACCTTTTTTTCGCATCGTTTTCTTCAACATTTTGCTTATCATTTCGGTCACCACGTAATCGAGTATCATCAGCGGCTACGTTAGTAAGAGGACCTACAGAGTCTACAATTTTGCTTACAAAGCTTTGGTTCCTTGAAGAAGCAAAGTAGAGCATAAAAACTTTATTATCTTTTTTCCAATAAGCAATTTGAATAGCGTCTTTTCTAGAACCTAACGTATATACAGAGATTCCATTAGGGGTAGTAAAGCTAACGGCATCATCAGCATTGTATTTTGTCTTTTCCAAAATAGGTTTTACTACGGTATCAATAGCCCACCCCATGCGATATACAATATCTGTATTTGAGAAGGTTAGCTTCGGACCATATTCTCCATCATGGCCCGTTTCCGTATATACAATTTCTAATACGTCATGATCCTTGGCTTTTACATCACGTATTGCATAATCCTTAGGCATATAAGATGGAACTTGTATAGGATAGCCAAATTCCTGCGCGGTACTCTCAATATTAGTATCAACTAAATCATAATCATCAACTTGATCATACCAACGATAACGATCAGAGAGTTTTTTATTATCATCGATGAGATTCTTTATCATCTACATCTCGTTCAACAGGAACGGTATTACCATTTTTATCAATTAACGGGTATGTGGCACTAACTGGCTGCACACCAAACGTAGTTACTGCAGTAGCCATCGCGGCACATAAAACAGCAGATGTTATTATTTTCTTCATATTCTCTCCTCTTCGAGCGGTTACACACATTTCCCTTTATTCCAAATAAATTGCTACGTGAGCTATCTATTTTTTACAGGCGCCACATGATCCTTATAGAATTCAGCATCAACTGATTTCACAGATTCTAAGAACAGTAAGGAATATGCCATACCGTCTTTTGTCCACGTAATGCTCCGAATTAGTTGTGCTGCTGGATCCCCGGTGTAAAAGACTTCGCCAGATTCACCTTGTTCAGACCATTCAAAGTCCTTATACTCAGCAGGAACATACGATACATCTTTTACATCTTCCACTGAATAACCCATTCTATAAACAAAAATACTACCAGCGTTTCTCTTCCCAACTCGATATGTTTGGGAATTTTCTTATAAAATATACAACCTCTAATACATCATTTTTGTCTTGCCGCACTGTATAAATTTCATAACCATAAGGGATATAACTAGGTACCTCAGCCTCATATGGAAGCTTCTTTGCTGCCTCTAATAGCTTTCCGTTAAAAGTATGAGCCTTTTTTGTATTCTCTATAGGCCAATCATGAAAGTGCCACTGTAGGGTATCCAGTTCTAGGCTCAACATTTTTAAAGTTATGTCCTAGCTTAAGTGTTTTAGTGGATCCAGCCTGATCTGTAGTATCAGGAGTATCTACCGTTTCTGCTGTTGCCATTCCTACAGATAGTAGCCCAGTAGCGATAGCAACCAAAACGGAGTTACATATTAATTTTCTCATATTCTCTCTCTGCCTTATAAAATTTTATAATATACTTCACACATATAATGATATATTTTCTTATTTATATCAGAATCAAGAAACCTATTCTGTATCCCTAGCTACTTCATAAAACTTTTATCTTTCCTTTTATGAAAGCATAGGCATCATCAACGAATGTATCTAATACTTAGATTCGATATAAAAAAATCCTACTGAACGCTATATCATAATAGAGTTCAATAGGATTGTTGTATCATTATTTAGTTAATGGCGGCATAATAGTATCTTGTTCAAGTTGTCTTCGTCTTTTAGCCGAATAGTCAACAACTTTAATTTGAACTACGCCTACAGAGTTTACCATGGCTTCTGTAAAAGTAAACTCACGAGCTGTCTGATGTTTCATCAATACTTGTAAGCCATGAGACTTTTCATCAATAGCCTCTAAATAGGTAGCCTCTCCACGACCCATCACACTAGAGTATACCGAGCTATATTTACATGGTATATCTCCACCTGAAACGAGGGCTTCATCGCTACCATCAATTTCAATAAATACATGTGGATTCGCTTGAATCAAACTAAACTTCTTCCCCTCATAATGGCCATGTACATAGATATAAAGTACCTCATCTATAAATTCATATCCAAAATGTAAGGGCACCACGTAAGGGTAATCACCATCCATCAGACCTAGATGAATGATACGAGTGCTACTTAAAATACCTTTAATTTCATCTATATTGGTAACCATGCGATCTTGTCGTCTCATAATAGTCTCCACAGTTTTACATAAAAAATAATCTATGTATCATTATAGCAAATTTTAGAAACCTTTTAAGGCTAAGTATTCTCTTAAAAATATGAATAATTTCTCTTTTATTCGTATATTAATAATACTATTTTTTCTATATGTCCACTGTATAAATACATTTGACTTTTTTACAATAGATACTGTATTATAAGAAAATAGTTTTATTGATTCTATAGATTATAAGAGCTATGGTCATCCATGGCTTTTTATATTTGTAGATAGTTTGTAGAAAAGAGGTCTTTACTATGTCTGATACACATCAGTTAAAACGGGGCCTTAAGAACCGGCACGTACAGTTGCTCGCCATCGGCGGTGCCATCGGTACAGGCTTATTCTTAGGCTCCGGCCGTGCCATTCACTTGGCCGGTCCATCCATTATTTTCGCCTACCTTATTACAGGTATTATCTGCTTCTTCATCATGAGAGCATTAGGCGAATTATTATTGTCTAACTTGAATCACCACTCCTTTTATCGATTTCGTAGAAGATTATTTAGGTGACCGAGCAGCATTTATTACAGGGTGGACATACTGGTTCTGCTGGCTTTCACTAGCCATGGCAGACTTAACGGCCGTAGGCCTCTACATGCAGTTCTGGATACCGTGGCTACCTCAATGGATACCCGCCCTTGTCGTCTTAGTGGCATTGCTATTAATGAACTTAACAGCCGTAAAGTACTTCGGTGAAATGGAGTTCTGGTTTGCCTTGATTAAGGTAATTGCTATCATCTCCCTCATTATCATCGGTATCATCATGATTGTTACAGGTTTTACTACAGATGCTGGCGTTGCCGCCTTTAGTAATATGTGGAATTATGGGAGGCTGGTTCCCGAACGGAACGATGGGCTTTATTTTATCATTCCAAATGGTTGTTTTCGCTTTCACAGGTATCGAGCTCGTAGGTTTAACAGCTGGTGAAACAGAGGATCCTGAAAAGGTTATCCCTATGGCGATTAACAACATTCCATTACGCATTATTTTGTTCTATGTAGGCTCTTTGGCTATCATCATGAGCATTTATCCTTGGACAGCCGTCAACCCATCTGCTAGCCCATTTGTGGCCGTATTTACCGCCGTTGGTATTACAGCCGCTGCAGGTATCGTAAACTTCGTTGTTCTTACTTCTGCAGCATCCGCAACAAACTCTGGTATCTTCAGTACAGGCCGTATGATTTACGCCCTTGCTAAACGCGGTCATGCGCCAAGCTCTATGCGCCGCTTAACACACAGCAGTGTACCATACCAAGCAACAATCTTCTCAGCTGCAGTACTATTGATTACGGTTGTACTCAACTATGTAATGCCAGAAGCAGTATTCGTTATGATTACATCTATCTCTACATTCTGCTTCATCTTCATTTGGGCCATGATGGTTATTTGTCACCTTAAATACCGCAAGAAAAATCCAGAATTAGCAGCACAATCTAAATTCAAAATGCCTCTATTCCCTGTGATGAATTACATCATCCTTGCATTCTTTGTTTTCATTCTAGGTATTCTCGCCTTAAACGAAGACACTCGAATTGCCCTCTTGTTTACACCAATTTGGTTCGTTATTCTCTTTGGGCCTTCTACTCCATGCTTAATACAGATGATGAAGACGCTCTCAGTGAGGAACTTATCGAGATGGCTGGTGTAAAAGAAATTTACAAAAAAAACCCTAAAAAAGAAAGACGATTCTGACGATTACATAATCTAACACAAAAAAGGCCCGTGCTATGCACGGGCTTTTCTCTTACTTCATAGTAGGGAAGTTTTGTTGTTCATACTGTTGTTGATAAGCAGGTAGATTACTTGTATCTTCGCCATAATTAAAGATCGTCTTAGTACGATATCCGCCTTGGGTAATAATAAGATCAATGGAGGATGGTACCTCTTGACCATTTTGTTGTAAATGATTTACTAATTCTTGTAGCGCTTCAACTTGTCGCAACGAACCAGTCATATATTTACCTTTGGATAGGCCTGTATTTCTAATGACTTGGCCATTATATACTTGACCATTTTTATCTGTGTAATAGAATCGTACAGCTGATTTATCTCCTGTAGGTACAGCTTTAATATAGATGGTTTTCCAATTTTTCTTAACCATCACTCTTGTAGCATCTGCTAACTTATTAGATAAACGTTGTGTTTCTTTATTTGCAGATTTAGACACACCATTGACTTGCTGAATTTCATCATTCATAGGCATATCAATAAGTGCCCCACTAGGATCTTGTTCTACCTTTTTCGCATCTGCAGGCTGAACCACCAACACACCAATGGCCGCCATTACAGCTAACGTTGTAAGAGCAAATTTCTTCATTATATCTCTCCTCAAATAGGATTCCCTAAACAAATTATATTTTATACAACACATTATACGCATTAGGCTATTTAATATCAAGCCTATCTTATTTTTCAGGACCATTATTCTTAATTATTTGATTCCATCGCAATATAGAATCACCTCTCTCTTACTTATAGTATAGCTAAATCTTTATAGTCTAATAAAAGAAAAAGACTTTTACCAATTTTTGACCAGATATTCTATCAATCATCGGTAAAAGTCTTTTATCTTATAACATAACTATATTTTTTGAACTAGTTACTAAAGTCTGTATCTACAATAGCAAATTGTGTATATTCAGGGCAGCGTTTTTGCATTTCTGCTTTAATTTTTTCTAATGTACCATGCGGATCTTCTTCGTCAAAGTCAAAGATAATATCGTAGTAGATAACTTTCTTTTCTTCGTGTACGTAAAAGGCATGTACTTGTACTACATGAGTATATAAACTTACAACTTGATCAAGAGCTTGTCTAATTTCAAGTACTTCCACACTTGGTTGGTTTTCAGCATATACACCAACAGTCATAGCAATACCAAATTTTTTATAAAGATGAACAGCGATACCTTTTGTCAAAGGATGGATATCCGCCATCGTCATCGTATCTGGCACTGTAATATGTACGGAGCCAATTGTTTCACCAGGGCCGTAGCTATTCAAAACTAAATCATACACACCACCTACATTTGGATGTTGAGCGATAGTTTCTTTAATATCACGAATTAAGTTATCATCTGCACGAACACCAAGCAAGTGATTATACATTTCTTTTAAAATGTCATACGCAGCCTTCAAAATTAATGCAGAAATCGCTGCACCCACATAACCTTGAATATCAAAGTTAAAGAAGAATACTAAGCCTGCAGATACCAAAGTTGCAAAGGTAATTACCGCATCAAAAAGGGCATCGATACCAGACGCTACAAGGAGCATCGGATTTATACTTTTCCCACCTTGAGCCTTAATATAACGGCCCATTACAACTTTCACCACAATAGCAACGGCGATAATAGCCAAGCTTGGAACATCAAAGGTAGATACCTCAGGGTGAAGAATTTTTTCAATAGATTCCTTGAGGGATCCAATGCCTGCACCAAGAATGATGAAAGCAATGGCCATGGTAGTCATATATTCGATACGTCCATGACCAAATGGATGCTCCTTATCGGCCCCTTTGGCTGCTAATTTTGTACCAACGATCGTCAATACAGAGGACAAAACATCTGTTAAAGTTGTTTACCGCATCAAGGATGATGGCGATGGAATTAGACGCAAAGCCCACAATCATTTTAAAAATAACGAGAACGACATTACCTATAATGCCTTTTATACTGGCAAGCGTAATCCCCCGATTACGTGCTGCACCATTTTCTTGCAAAATCATACTACACCTCTTATATTCAATTCACTAAGCTATAAATCGAAGCCTATCGATTTATTTACATTTCTATTATAGCTTATCGATTATCATTTGTCATTATATTTTTCTTGAAAAATTTCTTCAAACTTATTGATTTTACTGAGTTATCAATAATTCTCATTTCTCAATTAGAATATTTGATGTATTGTGACTTCACAATCTATAGTGTAGATCTATTGTTAATAAACTACTATCTAATTATTAATATGTACTATATATTACGCACTTCCTTAATACTTACCTAGTGATAACTATTGAAGTAATTAGAGGAAATTATGCAGTAACCGTAATACGCTCGCCTGTGCGCATGTGTGTAAATACAACCTTTTGGGCGCGCAATTGGAACGGCTGCTCCGTTGGCTGTGCGCCATATAAGGTATCCCCTACGAGAGGGTGACCTATATGGCTGAAAGCCACACGAATTTGATGTGTTTTTCCTGTGTACAAACGAACTAAAACCTCTGTATATCCACATTCTTGGGAGTTATACACAGATTTGTCCACATTTTGATCACTTTTATCCACATCTGGATAGTTCTATATCCACATTTTTTGATGCTATATCCACAGAATTTTTGGACTTATTCACAGACTTATCCACAGGCTGTGATTGATGTCTACATAGGACGGAATAATCTGTCCGAGTCTCTTTTCCCTTAGGATTTACTTCGTAATGAATCCCATCAACACTGCGATCCATAGATAATACCAAGGAATCCTCATCAGCTTCTATGATACCTTCCACAGTAGCCATATACCACTTTTCAAAGGCATTATCATCCATTTGCTGTTGATAAAGACTTTGGGCTAAGCCACTTTTAGCAATCACAATACAGCCCGTTGTATCTCTATCTAAGCGATTCAAGAAACGTACCTTTCGCTTAATACCATGTTCTTTAAAGTAGTAAGCCACACCATTGGCAAGGGATACTTGGTTTTTAGAATTTACTGTCACACCAGCCGGCTTATCCACAATGAGGAGATCATCATCTTCATATAACACGTGTAATTCCATCTCAATTAGTTCGTGATCTATTTTTTCCTTCGCCATGGCAATCCAAATCTCGTCACCTTCGGAGATAACATCCTTTGGCGTCGCCTTATGGCCGTTGATGTGGATTAGTTTTTCCTCAAATAACTTTACTAAAGACTTACGAGGATATTTTGAATTTAATACTTCACCTAATGTAACATCCTGTTTTTCACTACGTGCAGCGTCTATATCTGCAGCGGTTACGGTCCACAAAATATCATCAGGACGATGTGTTTTTCTCGCCATTAGTATCTCCTTTCTACGAGTTCATTGTCTCGTGGCATATAGTTCAGTAGCGAGCTTGGTTGAACCGCCCAACCACGTATATTCGTTTGTTCAAAGGTAATGGTCAACTCTTGCTTAGGGCGCGTTATGGCTACATAGAACAAGCGCTTTTCTTCGTCTTCACGCCCTTCTGCAATGGCAAACGGGCTTGGGAAGGTACCTTCGTTAAGGCCTGCTAGGAATACATGGTCAAACTCGCTCCCCTTTGCTTGGTGAATGGTAATGATAGGAATGCGGTCTTCATTTCGCACCTGTTGAGCTGGCTCACCTGCAGTAAGGGCCGCCATCTGCAAGATTTGATTTAATCGAGCTAACCCAGCTGGCCCCTCATAGGCAGCATCAAGTTTTTCCATAATGCGATATAGATCCCGTATATGCTCTACCTTTGCTGCTTCCCCATGGGATTTATAGTATTCTAGAACCCCCATTTGATTCATAATGTACGCCAATAATTTCGTTGGCATCTCCGTATAGGCCTTTCTACGCAACGTCGCCATTTGGGATGCAATATTGGTGAAAGCAGCTTTATATTTATTGATTGCCACCATACGACCAGTCGTTGTAGGCACGATATTTTCTTTCACCGCATAAATTAAAAGCTGTGCAGTTGCCAAGATATCGTCCATCGCATTGTGCGTAGGCTCATGATTGATAGGAAACTCTGACGCTAGGAAGCCCAATTTATGGTTTGGCAAATTAGGGTAAAAGCGACGATAGATGTCGAGTGTATCATAAATAGCCTTGAATTCTGGATTACCTAAATTATGGCGTGCCAATTCATTAGTAAAGATGGTCACATCGTAGTTTACATTATGTCCTACAATAATAGCATTCTTGGAGAATTCCTTAAAGGCTTGTAGCACTATAACTGGCTCTTCGCCGTGTTCTTGTAAATACGCATCTGAGAAGCCGTGTACCTCTTCGGATTGTCCCACAGGTACGCCGGGGTTGATAAAGCGTTCAAAGGTTTCTAGGACCTGTCCATTTTCATCGATGCGGATAGCCGCAATTTGAATAATACGATCCTGTGACGTATCAGTACCTGTACTTTCTACATCATACACCACGACCTCATGATTTTCTAACCCACTGACGAGCTTCGCATAAGGCTCTGCTTCAAAGATAGGCATATCCATAAAGTCCGTCAATTTTAAACCCACTTGACGCGTCTCTGGGCTTTCAATAGCTGCAATACGCGCGTCACCGATACCAGCAACATAGCGTTTTATAATACGCTTAGCGCTGACGGAGTCATTCGGGTTCATAAGCAATTTAAAGTAAGCCATAACGTCTTTGATTTCTTGGCGTCTAAAAAATTTAAACTCATCAATGATCATAAAGTGACGGCGTTCGTCTTCAGGTTTTTCATTGTTGAGGCGTTCAAAGGAGTCGCTCAGCCGTTGCGCTTTTTTATTATCTCGCACGAGAACGCCAATATTAGCATCCTTTGGCAAGGCGCAGATAGCTTCATAGATATATCTGCCCTCAAGATAGCTGTTTTTACAGCCTTTTATGAGAACAGGCTTGCCCTTTCTTTCACTATTGGCACGAGGCAATTCAGTATATACAGAGCCTACAAGATCAGGGAACATATTCTGCAATGTTTTGAAAGCCATCGTAAAGAGAGTCCAGTTAGAGCGGTAGTTTTCATAGAAAATGATTTTTAACGGCTTAAAGTCCGCATCAAACTGCTTGAGCAAACGGAATGGATCAGACCCACGCCATTCGTAAATGGTTTGAAAATAGTCACCACATAATAGGACGTGATTACCTTCCCACAGCATTTCAAGTACCTTGTACTCTAGAATACCTGTGTCTTGCATTTCATCAACAGAGATATAGTTGTAACGACTGCGCCAACGCTCCCGAACTACAGGGTCTTGGAATAGACGATGAACACCACAGATAAGGTCCGTAAAATCTAGACCATGTACGGAGGCTAAGCTTTCATCATAGGCAGCAATCCACTCGTGACCATGGTTCAAGAAGTCATGAAGTTCACTATAAAGAACATTGCCAAAGCTAGAGAACTGTTGCTCAATAGTAGGACGCTGTTCCTTTTGTAAACGATCAATCGTTCGTTTATAATCGCCTACGAGATCATCAGAATAGAACCCATATAAGGAGCGATATTCTTTTACCATGCCAATGATGTTGGCAAAGGACATTTCTCGCAACTTACCTGGACGATACGGTTCAGACAATTCCTTGCAATCCTCTTCATCAAAGATAGTTACATCCGTATACAAGGTTTCATTGCGCTTCCCCTCTTGTTGGAGCACGAAAAAGCAAAAGCTGTGGAATGTACTAACCTCCACAGCCTTTGCAGGACTGCCTACGAGCGATTGAATGCGGTCTTTCATCTCCTTTGCCGCCTTGTTCGTAAAGGTCATGCACAAGATATTCTCCGCCTTCGCATAGCCACCCTCGATGAGATGAGCCACCCGATAAGCAAGTGTATTCGTTTTTCCCGTCCCAGCGGACGCTAACAAGAGGATATTCTGTTCAACTTCATCAATAACGCGTTGTTGTTCACGATTGATAAGCATGAGGTCCTCCTATTTTAAAAAGCCGTACCATCCGGCTGCAATGAACATTGGAATAGGGCCTAGAATTGCTGTTAAAGCCCATACGCCCAAACCAATATCCATAGGAATATTGAGGATATGAACGCATACTAAATACGTCAAAATACCAGTTACTGCATTCATTGCCACTCGTTTAATGGTGAAAAATGCTACTTTGAAAGCAATGTAGGCTACAGCAACGGATACAACCGCCGATATAATCGGTGATGCTAATAAAGCTCCCATATTATCCTTTCATTTCTTGGCGGTTTACTACGGCACCGCCTAACGTTAATTCATCGGCATATTCGATATCGCCACCCACAGGAACACCGCGGGCAATACGCGTTACCTTAATGCCACTTGGGCTTAACAAGCGCGCCAAATAGAGAGCTGTCGCTTCCCCTTCTACGTCTGGGTCAGTAGCGAGGATAACCTCTTGTACGACACCATCCCGAAGGCGGGCAATCAATTCTTTTACGCGAATATCGTCAGCACCGATGCCCTCCATAGGGGACAAAGCACCTTCCAATACATGATACAAGCCCTTATAATCACCACTGCGCTCGATAGCAATCACATCGCGAGATGTTTCAACGACCATAATTGTCGTTTGATCGCGGTTCGGATTGCTACAGAATTCACAAGGATCTTGAGCTGATAAGTTAAAGCAAATAGAACAGTGACGCGTAGCCTCCCTTCGCTTCTACGATGGTTTCCACGAGACGGTCTACCTCTTCCTTCGGCATTTCTACCAAATGGTAGGCCAAGCGTCTAGCTGACTTGGAGCCGATACCAGGCAAGCGGCGCAACTGCTCTACGAGCCGTTCTAAAGCGTTTGTCATTTAGAATAAACCTGTTGGCAAGTTAAGACCACCAGTTACTTTGCCCATTTCTTGAGCCAAGAGGTCGTCTACTTTTTTACTAGCTTCGTTTACAGCCGCCATTACTAGATCTTCTAACATTTCTACGTCTTCAGGATCAACTGCAGTTGGGTTCAATTTCAAAGACTCGATGATTTTTCACCGTTCATCACAACGGTTACAGCACCGCCACCTACGGAAGCCTCTACTGTACGAGTTTTTAATTCTTCTTGCATTTTCTTCATATCTGCTTGCATTTTTTGAACTTTTTTCATCATGCCAGCCATATTACCCATACCTTTACCAAACATTGTAATTCCTCCTTTTAGGATCTATGTCCTATACTAATATTCTAATTGATTTATTCTTCGATGACCTCGACGATGATGTCATGGTCTTCAGATAGTTTTTCTAATGTTTCTGCCAAAGAGAAGATTGTTTCGTTCCTCTTCTGTCATATGCTCTGGATCCCATGCATATTCACGAGTCACCGTCACACTATCGATAGGTGCGACCTCTATAGGTGCTTGTGAAAGCATAGTATTGCTATCACTTTGCGGGGTTCCCTGTTGCTGTTCGCCCCCATCAGACTTTGGGACAGCTTCCACCTCAATATGTGCACCGCTATCCATAGGGCGTTCTAATACTTCCCCATCTTCACTGATAACAGTGACGCTATCTAATGGGTGTGGTGGTATATCATCTAAAGATGATACATAAGCTTCCTCCATATCGTCTACAGGCACATCATCAAAGGAATGAACTGGAATATCAGCACCAGTTGTGGCACTTACAGCAACGGCACCACCCGTCTTCTTCGCTAAGAATGCTAACGCTGCGGCCTTTGCCGCGTCTACCGCTCCGGAATCAGGCTTACTTGCTCATCAGCCGGCTGTTCTTTGTTACCTTGAGCATTTCCTTGCATTGTTTGTGGTGCTGATGAATTTGTTAAGTCCATTTGCGTTGGTTGACCTCCAGAGGTCTTCTGCACATCAACCATTGGCTCTGGTGGTCGTTGCGATGCTTTTCACTTGGTGCTGCGTCGTACTACCAGAGGCCTTTTTATAGTCTTTATAGACCTGTGTGAGGGCATCAACGATTTCTACATGTACCGGATAGCCTAGTGTATAGGTGAAAGCATCCGCCGCTTCTGCTAAGTTTACTTCGTTGGTCATTACATTGAGGTGCAATGTATTTTTAAAGGCCATAACAGCCTTGCTTTGATCTACGTATACAAGCTGACCTTGACCGATAACGGTAGAGGTCATATTGCGATTGCTGTCCTTCAAGTATTTAATGACATTGGATTGTACATTACGATACTCTTGAGCAGACAAGATTTGTTCACTAATGATAGCTTGCGTACTAATACCTTTTTTACCACGACCTTTGGCTTGATTTCTAGCAGGTTGTTCTGGTGCACTGCTTGTACTTGGTGGCACCATACCAATACCGCCCATTGGAGGCGGAGCCATACCTACTCCATTCATAGGAGGCGGTGTACTACCTGGTGTACCCATAGGTGGAGGTGTCATACCTACACTCGTAGGCGGTGGTATCATCCCCACGCCACTTGGGGAGGCGGCACAGTACCAACAGTACTATTTTGAGTACTACTCATGGAAGCATTCTGTACAGCAGCAGTATCTACAGAAACAAAACTATTGGCATACCCACTTGGCAGTCCAAAGGAGTTAGCACCATAAGCAGGTGCAGTTGCGACAGCTGGGCCTCGTTGTTCTAATTGAGTCATGCGGTTCAATAAATCGTTTCGTTCAGATCGTTCGGAAGACTCTAATGCATACACGCGATCTTCTAAGCTTTCATCAACAGAACCTAATTTAGCACATAAAACGAGTAAGCCCATTTCGATGATAGTTCGTGGATTATCCACCTGTTTTGCATCATTCATGATGGATTGAGCACTGCGCACATACTGATTGAGCTCATTAAAATCGATGCTTTCAGCTTGAGCATAAAAACTCATCCTTAAAGGCATCGTATACCTTGAGCTCGTCCGCATCAGTAGCCACCTTACCAACGAGCAAGGCCCGCACGTGCTGAATGAGGGCTTCCATAATCTGCGTCGCATCACGACCTTCTGCTAAGGCATCGTGAATATAGGACAACAATTTGGGACCATCCCCGTTGCGCAACGCATCTAGGAAGTGAATTATCCATTCTTTGCTAACAAGACCGATCAGTTCTTCTACTACTTGCGGCGTAATAGTTCCTGTTGCCATACCGGCACATTGGTCTAAGATACTCAACGCATCGCGCAAACCGCCGTCCGCATGAACAGCGATGAGCTGTGCTGCTGCAGGATCTAAGCCAAAGCCTTCCTTTTCCGCTACATAGGATAAACGCTGGGCGATATCATCAGACGTAATGCGTCTAAAGGTATAGCGCTGACAACGAGAAACGATGGTAACAGGCAATTTTTCAATTTCTGTAGTAGCAAAGATAAACATAACGTGAGCCGGTGGCTCTTCGATAGTTTTTAAAAGCGCATTCCACGCCTCAGTTGTGAGCATGTGGGCTTCGTCGATGATGAACACCTTTTTACGGCCTTCAACCGGCATGAATTTGACGCTTTCACGAAGGGCACGCACCTCATCGATACCACGATTGGATGCAGCGTCGATTTCAAGAACATCCATGGACTGTCCGCTCAAAATCGATTTACAAGCACTACACTCGTTACAAGGATGATCCGTTGGCCCATGCTCGCAATTGATAGCCCGCGCGAAAATCTTAGCCATACTCGTCTTACCAGTCCCTCGCGGACCAGCGAACAAATACGCATGAGCCACCTTATCTTCGCGGATAGCACGCATCAATGTATCAGACACCTGATGCTGACCAACCACATCGGTAAACGTCTGTGGACGGTACTTACGATATAACGCAATATATGCCATTGGAACACCCCTTTTCCGAAAATTACAATACTTTATTATACCATATTCACGGAAATCTTACTCATTTTATAGACCTTATCGCATAATTCTAAGGTAATATTTTTATTTACAAATAATGTCGATGTTTACTAGTCAAAGAACATCCTATTATCCTCAATAAGCTATCATAAACCTTAGGCATAAAAGCGGCCCACAGGCCGCCTTGCAATATTCGATCACGACAGCCCCGGGTTCCCGTGGCACATGAAGGTTACCGCTTAGTGCTGCTACCTCTCAGTCCTGACACGATTCACAGGCCCCCATTGCACAGGCCCGAGAACTGCCATGATCCAATATTGCAATACAAATATTATACACGAAAATGCCTCTATAGTCAAAGCTATAGAGGCATTTCATATGTCTTATCTAAAGGATATTCAGTTAGATTAGAAATTATTTTGCATATTTTTCTTTGAATGCAGCTAATTGTGCTTCTTCCAAGGATAAGCCTTGTGCTTTGAAGCGTTCAATAGCAGCGTGCATTTCTTCATATGCTACTGGTACAACTTTTGTGAATCTATTTACAAAGTTATTCCAGTTTTCAAGGATGTGACGGCCTTTAGCGGAGTTAGTATGCAATACGTGTTGTTCTACTAATTCTTTAATGCGTTTAAGGTCATCTTCATTATTAGCAGGACGTAATTCTACGAGACCTGTATTGACATAGCGTTCATCGCAATCGAGGATATACGCATAGCCACCGGACATACCTGCTGCAAAGTTACGGCCGATTTTACCGAGTACAAGAACTTCGCCACCAGTCATGTATTCACAACCATGATCGCCTACGCCTTCTACAACAGCAGTGATACCACTGTTACGAACGGCAAAACGTTCACCAGCTACACCGTTGATGTAGGCTGTACCAGAGGTTGCACCATAGAAGGCAACGTTACCGATAAGGATGTTTTCGTCAGCTTCAAAGATAGATTTCTTAGGCGGATATACAGTGATGGTACCACCGGACAAGCCTTTACCGAGGTAATCATTCGCATCACCTTCGAGTTCTAGTGTCATGCCTTTAGGGATGAAAGCACCGAAGGATTGGCCTGCAGAGCCTTCAAAGTTCAACTTGATTGTGTTATCTGGCAAGCCGCTTTCACCATAACGACGTGTCACCTCAGAACCAACCAAGGTACCTACAACACGGTTGATATTAGTGATAGCCAATTTAGCGCGAATCGGTTTTTGGTCCTCAATGGCAGGACGGCACATACGCAAGAGCTTGGACATGTCCAAGGTGCGTTCCAACTCGTGATCTTGGTCAACCATGTGCATATGACCTACAGATGCATCGATGTATGGGTGGAACAATACGCGTTTTAGGTCAACGCGAGACAATTTGAAGTTATCGTCTTGAGATTTTTGACGCACAAGATCGATACGACCTACAAGTTCAGCTACGGAGCGAATACCTAAACGAGCCATGATTTCACGCAATTCACGAGCGATGAAGATCATCAAGTTTTCTACGTACTCAGGCTTACCTGTGAAACGAGCGGGCACGCAATTTTTCATCTTGTGTGGCTACGCCGTAAGGACATGTGTTGAGATTACATACACGAGCCATTTTACAGCCTACAGCAACGAGTGGTAATGTACCGAAACCGAATAACTCAGCACCAAGCATAGCCGCAACAGCTACGTCAAAACCAGTCATCAATTTGGAGTCTACTTCCAATTTAACGCGGTCACGCAATCTGTTGAGCATCAATGTTTGATGTGTTTCGGACAAGCCTAATTCCCAAGGCACACCAGCGTGTTTAACAGATGTACGACCTGCCGCACCAGTACCACCATCGTATCCGGAAATTAAGATATTGTCTGCTTTCGCTTTTGCCACACCAGCAGCGATAGTACCTACGCCAGCTTCAGAGGTTAATTTAACGGAAATGCGAGCATCTTTGTTAACGCATTTCAAATCGTAAATCAACTCAGCTAAGTCTTCGATGGAGTAAATATCATGATGTGGTGGTGGAGATACGAGCTCAACGCCTGGAGTGGAGTGACGAGCTTTCCCAATTTCAGGGTATACTTTCTTACCTGGCAATTGACCACCTTCGCCTGGTTTAGCACCTTGTGCGCATTTAATTTGCAACTCTTTTGCATGAATGAGGTAATTTGCAGTTACACCGAAACGGCCAGATGCAATTTGTTTTACTTCGGAGTTCATGCTGTCGCCATTTGGCAATGGTTTGAAACGAGCTACGTCTTCGCCACCTTCACCAGAGTTAGATGTAGAACCAAGACGGTTCATAGCGATAGCAATCGTTTCATGAGCCTCTTTACTGATGGCACCATAACTCATAGCACCCGCTTTAAAGCGTTTTACGATGGATTCTTCAGGTTCAACCTCTTCGATAGGAATACCGCCGCCCACTGGGTAGTTCAATTCCATTAAGGAACGCAATGTTACATGATAATCATTGCAAATCGCTTTAGAGTATTCTTTATATTTTGCGTAATCGCCGTTGATAAGAGATTCTTGTAAAAGATCAATTGTTTTAGGGTTGAACAAATGCTCTTCCCCATCTTTTACAGGGCCATACCAACCACCTGGTTCAAGCACAGATTCATCGGATTTGAAAGCACGGTCATAACGAGCCAATGCTTCATTGGCAACGCCTACAAGACCAATACCGCCAATACGTGTTGGTGTATTTACGAAGAACTTATTAATAAAGTTGGTGTTCAAGCCCAAGGCTTCGAAGATTTGTGCACCATGATAAGAACGAACTGTGGAGATGCCCATTTTGGACATAACCTTCATAATGCCGCCTACAGCTGCTTTAATGTAGTTCTTTTCTGCTTGTTCAGGTGTAATATCACCAAGACGTTTACGAGCTTGTAAATCGCGTACAGTTTCAAGAGCCAAGTAAGGATTGATAGCTGTTACACCATAACCGATCAATGTACAGAAATGATGTACTTCGCGAGGCTCACCAGATTCGAGGATAAGACCAATTTCTGTGCGCAATACTTTTCTAATTAAGTGATTATGAACAGCCGCTACAGCTAACAACGCTGGAATTGGTGCATGATTTTCATCGACTTCACGGTCGGATAAAATCAATACATTTTGCTCTGTACGTGCTGCTTCTTCTGCTTTTCGCACAATTCATTCAACGCATCACGCAAGCCATCCGCACCCTTAGTTGGGTCGAAGAGGATTGGCAATGTAACAGATTTCATTCGACGGCAGTCGAGAGCCTTAATGGACGCCAATTCTTGATTTGTAAGAATTGGTGTACGCATGGACAACGCATAAGTACCAGCTTTATTAGGATCTGTTAAGTTACCAGAATTACCAAGCATAACACGAGTAGATGTAACCATTTCCTCCCGAATGGAGTCGATTGGAGGATTTGTTACTTGCGCGAACATTTGCTTGAAGTAGCTATATAACAATTGTGGTTTATCAGAGAGGATTGCCAAAGGCGCATCGGCACCCATTGCACCTACAGGGTCTTTACCATCTTTTCGCCATAGGTACGATCATACGCACAAGATCTTCTTGAGTATACCCAAAGGCTTGTTGCTTTTTGGAACAAATCTTCTACTTTTGGAATATCGCTTTCATCAGCTTGAGTAATTTCAGACAAGTGGATAACATGCTCTTTTACCCATTCATCATACGGCAATTCAGTAGCTACGCGTTGCTTGATTTCTTCGTCGGAAATAATGCGTTGTTCCTCTGTATCGATGAGCAGCATTTTGCCTGGTTCCAAGCGACCTTTAGCGCGAATATTTTCAGCATTTTCGTTTACTACACCCACTTCGGACGCCATGATAACGCGATCATCAGTTGTTACATAGTAACGAGCAGGACGCAAACCATTACGATCAAGTACGCCACCGATAACAGTACCATCAGTGAAGCCCATAGCGGCAGGACCATCCCATGGTTCCATCATGAAGCTATTGAACTCATAGAAGTCATGTTTTTCTTGGCTCATGAGATTGTTGCGTTCCCAAGGTTCAGGAATCATCATCATAATCGCATGAGGCAAGGAACGACCTGTCATGTGCAAGAATTCCAAAGTGTTGTCGAACATAGCGGAGTCAGAACCGCTGTCATCTACTACAGGGAATACTTTTTTAATATCTGGGAATAATGGAGATTCCGCTTTACCTTCACGAGCATTGATCCAGTTTACGTTACCACGGATTGTGTTGATTTCACCATTATGCACTAAGAAACGGTTAGGATGCGCCCGAGCCCAGCTTGGGAATGTATTCGTACTAAAACGAGAGTGAACCATTGCCAACGCAGATGTAAAGTCAAGGTCACTCAAATCAAGGTAGAAGTCACGCAATTGTCCAGGTGTTAACATACCTTTATATACGATTGTTTTAGAGGACAAGGATGCAATATAGAAATCACTAGATAATTCCTTGCTCAATGGAACAATGCGTTTTTCTGCTAATTTACGAATAATATATAATTTACGTTCAAATTCTTTATTATTAGTTACGTCTGGGCCTTTACCGATGAGGATTTGAATCATCCAAGGGCGAATAGCAGCTGCTTCTTTACCAACCTTTGTACCATCAACTGGCACTTCGCGCCAACCAAGAACAACTTGACCCTCTTCGCGTACAACCTCTTCGAAAATGCGTTTTTGCTCGTTACGGAGGCTTTCATATTTATGGGCAAATATCATACCTACGCCGTACTCACCAGCTGCAGGCAAGTTGATACCAAGCACTTCGCATTCGCGTTTAAAGAACTCATGAGGAATTTGTACTAAAATACCGGCACCATCCCCTGTGTCCTTATCGGCACCTGCACCACCACGGTGTTCAAGGCGCTCTAAAATACGCAAGCCATCATCGATAATATCGTGGGATTTTTTTACCCTTTAATATTAACGACAAAGCCCATGCCACACGCATCCTTTTCAAATTGGCTGCTGTACATACCATTAGCTTCGAGTCTAGCTTGATCTAGACGTTGTTGCTCGATTGTGCTCTGATTCCTATCCATAACGTGCACTCCTTCATATCACTTGATCATCCCAAGCGCTGCGGCATCGTTCCGTTCGGTCTTGGTGAAAGTATAAACTATAAACTACTTCTAAAGAATCCATTCTGTAGTGATATTATCGGCTGCAACCGTCCATAACCTCATCTAAATTTTAAATTCTATAGAATTTTTGTCTATACATAGTATACTCCTGTCCACTGTGAATTGAAAATATAAAAAAAACATAGTCTATAACTTTAAGTCATAGACTATGCGTTTTTATCACTATTGTTTTTTGTATACACGAATACACAATCATCAATTGAGCTTTTTTTGTTTTACGTGGCACGCTCTGTGACCACATCTAGCAATTGAGTTTTCTTTATTTTACGTGGCATGCTCTATGACCACATCATCATATAAATTATAATTGATAAAAATTAGAAAAGCAATTATTACTTTTCATGTCCAAAGTCATCCCCTACTTCACAGTTTACCGTTATAGGCTCGTCCTTACCATAGGGTACAAAGGTGAGTTCTGACGCATGTAAGCATTGACGTGTATAGGGTTTATTGCGTGTCCCATACATGGCATCTCCCACAATAGGATGACCAATGTGTTCCATGTGCACGCGGATTTGATGTGTTCTACCGGTTAATAATTTAAACTTCAATAGCGTATGTTCGCCTTCGTGACCAAGAACGGTATATTCCGTTTGAGCCGGTTGACCAAACTCATCGATGACACGGCGATTATCAAATACGGATCAACACCAATAGGCGCGTCGACAACGCCATCTGAGTCAATGCGACCTTCTACAAGCCAGTATAGATACGGTCGATACGACCAGCTTGTAATTCATCAGTGTAATATTGCTGAGCTTCCTTTGTTTTACCAAAGAGAATACAACCAGATGTGTCTCGGTCAAGACGATGTACAGGGCGCACCTTGTGAACTACACCTTTTTTCGCATAATACCCAGCCACATAGTTACTCAATGTACCAGATTTAGTTTGTCCCGCTGGATGAACAAGCATGAATGGAGCTTTATCAACCACCAAGGTATGAGCATCTTCGTAGAGAACTGTAATAGGACCTTTTTCTACATCGACGCCATAGTCCTTATCCTGTGGTAATTCCAAAGTTAATACATCACCCTTTTTGATAGAGCGCTGGGAATGGGCTACACGACTATTTACTTTCACCCGTTTCTTGCGGAACATCATTTGAATATCTCGAGAGGATAATGAAAAGCGCTCCTTTACATATTTAGAGACCGTCAATTCTGTTGGTTCTTTCACTGTATACGTTTTCCAGCTCATATTACCACCATTCGTTAATATATGTTTTTTGTTCAGGATAGAGAATATCGAAATAATCTAACCATTCTTCCCCGACCGAAAGTTTACCTTCAAACGCAAGATCACGAGCGGTTAATGTACCCATTAAGAGTTGGCTCAAAGCACCGACTTCAACAGTAATATCTACTTCACCTTCAAGCGTATCAGATACTTTTTAACAGTTGGTGTCAATGCGCCGCCATATTGGACTTCATAGCACCCTTCATTCCACTCACAAAGGCTATCTTTCACACCAAAGGTCATTGTAATAGGCATCATCAAAGCCTCTGGGTTTACAGGAATGGATTCGAAAGCAGCTTTCACATCCACAATACGGCTCATCATGTACGGCATTGTGGAATGTCCGCTTTTACCATCTGGATAGAAGCGATAGTATGTATCGTGAAGGCCCTCATTCCAACGAATAGTAGTGCCTTGAGAACGGTGATTATAGAAGTAATTGAGCAATGCCCGTTGTGCACGGCGTGTAGTATACACTAATTCAGAAACAGGATTTCAGGTTGGCCTAAGCGATATACAGCATACCCTTCGATAACACCTTCATCATTGCGCACTACAGCGATATTCACGCCTTCCGCAAAGAAGCTGCCGAGCAAGCGTTTCCATTCCTTTTCACCGCGCTCGGCATAACCAGAAAGACGGGCTGTATATGTTTTATATACAGGATCAAGCAATGTCCATTGGTCAACGCTATTAAGTAAACCAAAGCTCAAGGATTTATCAGTCATAGGGCGCAAGTCCTCAAGAGACATAGTGTTCACCCATTGATGTGCATAGAGTTCCCAACCATATTGTTGGTAAAAAGCCGCTTTAGAGGGCATCAAAATCGTCATGGCTTGACCGCGCTTACGAAGTTCCTCTAATGTAGCAGTCAACAACGCACCACCTACACCTCCACGGCGTGCTGCCGGATGTGTAGCAACACCTACCATATAACTTGTAGGCAGTACGGCACCGCGTACATTAAGATTATATTGACGCAAATGAACGGTACTCAATAATTGATCTTGTTCAAGACCAACCATTGTATTTTCTGGTTCATAGCAATTTGTAAAGTAATATTGGAAGAATGGATCTTCCTTTGGTTCAAAGCAGTACGCCCATAGATTTTCCACATGTGGCGTATCTTGAGCTGTTGCAATTCTATATTCCATAAGTATATCCTCGTTATATCATAAAGGCCTCTATCTATCGCATCGCATCGCATCGCATCGCATCGCATCGCATCGCATCGCATCGCATCGCATCGCATCGCATCGCATCGCATCGCATCGCATCGCAATATACGCATACAAATAGATAGGCTAACACCTCTATTATAACAAAAATAAGCTATGAAGCATCGACTTCATAGCTCAGATTTTTATTTACCGCCTGTTGCATTATCTGCTTCATTAGCATATACTGCGTCATATTTTTCAGCAAAATGATCTGGGATTGTAAGATTCTTTTGCTTGGCGAAGGCCAGGCAAGCCCATGTCTTCTTCACGGTTGATGAATTCGACTTCGCTAAATTCATGACGAATGAATTCATTGTTAATCGCTTGGTACAAACCGCGAATATCTGGATTTGCTTTTTCAATATGAATCAAAGCAATTCTATCATTTAAGATTTCACCAATACTGAAAGCTTCAACGCGGCCAAACAATTTGATGGCGCCACCTTTAAGCCCTAGTGTCTCCCAATTATCAAATAACAAATTGATTGCTACTAATTCGTCTTCGATACCTTCTTCGTGGTGAGTTTCCACCCAAGATGCTGCTGTTTCGCGGCACAATGGAATGATATCTTCAGTAATTGGCATATATTCATAGTTAGAATATTGCATGCGGAATTGGTTCAAATGATTTTTCTTTTGACGGAACTTCTTACCAGATAAGTTGATAAGATCTTCAGATTTGTAAATGTATTCGTAGTTGTCGCGGTCAGGGGTGTAAATTCATAACGACCTGGACATAAGTCTTCCATACGCTCTTTTACAACTTTGCTAACACCTTTAAAACGGAATGGCAATTTATTTTCTACGAACCATTCTTTAGCGCGCAATAAACCATCAAGGAACTTTGCATCTTTACCGGCAAACGGAGGCAATAGGAATGGCTCACGTTTACCGCCACCTTGGATGTACAATACACCGTTTTCCTCAGCCCAACGAATACCATACGCATCTTGCCACATGAATAATGTAGTAAAGCAATTATCAGATGCTTCGTAATGATGTTGTTCAAAATATTTATCGATTAATGGTTTGTCTCTTAGTTCAAAACGTTTAAATTCTAAAATAATAATCCCTCCTATCAGATTCCTCTTACGAGGTTGATCACAGTGTGTGAAAGTTTTCTTGCCATCATGCATTCAACATACATTAAAACTCTAGTATAGAACCTTACCGTAATTACAATTTTACAGATTCGCCTAACACAAAGGTTCCATCAGTAATTACCTTATCGCCTTCGTTTAGGCCTGAAATAATTGCTACATCATCGTCTTCTGTCATACCGACCTCAACGACACGTACGTCCACTGTGTTATTTTCAGTCAATACATATACATATTTGCCGTCAGAGTTTTCACGAACCGCCTTAGATGGAACGGTCAACATTTTTGCTTTCACATTAGATTCGATAACGAGTGTATAGAATTCGCCAGCCTTAATGAGGCCTTTGTCATTGTTGAAAGTTGCTTTCACCAATACACTAGGCACCGTTTCAGGTTGCGTAATATCTACGTAAGTTAATTCACCTGGTAACTCTTGGTCACCTACCTTGAGGAGTACCTTAATGCCGTTTTTAGCATCTGGTGTACCCAATTTCATCGCCGCATCACGAGGGATGCTGAGAGATGCTACCATTGGTGTAGATTGTTGAATCATCATGAACGGACGATCTGCAATGGCCATTTGACGGTCTTCATTGTAAATAGCAGTCACTGTACCTGCTATAGGAGCTACAATTACGGATGCAGCCATTTGTGCCGATACTTGAGCGATTTGTGCTTCGATAGCTGCTACATTAGCGCCACCACCGCCACCAGTTGTTACTGTCGTAGTTTGTGGCTGAGACCGCTCTACAATGCGATCATATTCTTTTTGAGTAATCATACCCGCTTCACGCATCTTTTGAGCTTGTGCTAATTGACCACTATCTACAGATGCTGCAGTCGTAGTTGTAACGGATGTCGCATAGGACTGAGCTTGCGCTTGTGCTAACTGGCCTTGTAAGGATGCTAGCTGTTGCTGTAAAGCCGATGTATCTACAGTGGCCAAGGTTTGACCTTGCTGTACTTGATCGCCTACTTTTACAGCATACGCGACCTGCCCTGTCAACGTCGGTGTTACCGTCGCCTTGTTAAGGGCTGTTACATTGGCATCATTATGGATCTGTAGCGGCATATCCTTGTATGTTACATCTGCAACGGATACAGTTTTTCGTACCGCAACCGGCAATGGCCAAGGCCATCATTACAACACCAAGCATAGCAACTACAGAATAGAATCGATTTAATTTCATTCTGTCACTTCCTGTCATATTGATTTTTATCAATACCTTAGTATATCATAAAATCAATTAGAATTATATGAAAGCTAATTCCTTTAATTTATGGATATAACGGAGGTTCTTATGGAAGAACGGATGGACTTTAGAATATTAAACAACGGCAGCTTCATTCCTTCTATCGGTTATGGCACTTATAAAACAGGCACCGAAGGAGAAACAGAGCAAGCCGTTGCTAATGCACTTGGCGTAGGTTACCGCTTACTTGATACAGCCGCTTATTACGGCAACGAAGAGGCAGTTGGTAGAGGCATCAAAGCATCTAGCGTTAATCGTACAGATATCATTATTACTACAAAAATTTGGCACACCGATGCAGGCTATGATAATACGATGCGCGCTGTTGAAAGCTCTCTAAAAAGAAATTAGACACTAATTATATCGACATCATGCTCGTACACCAACCTTTGGGCGATTACTACGGCTCATGGCGTGCTATGGAGGAGTTATACGACCAAAACGTATTGCGTGGTCTAGGTCTCTCTAACTTTTACGAAGATCGCCTCATCGACTTGCTATACCACTGTAATGTAAAACCTGTAGTGAACCAGATTGAGTGCCACCCGTTTAACCAACGTCAGTCCTTATTACAATTAATGCGTAAACATCAAGTAGTCGGCATGGCGTGGTCTCCATTTACTCGTGATCGCCAACCGATTTTTCGACCACCCGATCATTAAAAGCTTGGCCGAAAAATACGGTGTCACAAAACATCAAATCATCTTACGTTGGCATATCCAACGAGGCATCATTCCATTGCCAAAGGCAAATACCGTAAGCCATATGGAAGCTAACTTTGATGTATTCGACTTCAAGCTTACTAACATCGACATGGACGTTATGGAATTATTAGATCAACAAGACTTCTTGGAAGATCACCACACGGCACCAGGTCTAGAAAGATTATTACAACTAAAATAGAATATAAAAAAGAAAACCACTTATACTTCTGCCCTAAAAAGGTTAGATATAAGTGGTTTATTTATTTTATTGCAATTTATTTAGGCACATTAAATACAGCTTGTATAAGTATCATATACACTACAGTGCCCGCCCCAATAGACATGAACATATTTCGCTTCCATAGATGCATGCCAACGGTTACTAATAAAGCAATAAGTTCTGGGATGCCATAAGGATAGGAAAGCACAATTGTATCTTTAAAGGTATATACAACAAGCATACCCATAACAGCTGCAGGCAATGCCTTACCTAAATACTGTACAAAATCTGGTGCCTTTTTACCAGGTAGGAAATATAAGAAAAGCGGAGAAACGTGTAAGTAATGTACCGGCTACAACAATAGCAACGGTAATGACCATTTCAAAACTAGTCAAGATGTACACCTCCCCACTTATACGCTATATAACATACTATAAGCATACACCCCATAGAGGCAAGCATAAACAAGGATTTTCCCGTCAACAGAAGCATGGCTAGGGCTACAACGGCTCCAACAGCACCAAAGCCTCGAATATTATTACTTTTAGCATTAAATAACATTTCAAGGAATATAACAATAAATAAGCCAGGTAGCACAAAACCAATACCACGCAAATCTACAGATGCTAATAAATCGCCAAACAAGCCCCCTACAAAAGTGCTCACCACCCAAAAGGTATAATTAAGCCACGATACATGGAAGTAGAACCATTTTTCATCCACATCATCGGGCAACTTCGTAGATACATTAATTGCAAAGCTTTCGTCACACATCCAGGCAACAGTAGGAAACCATTTCCACCCCATATTCACATATCTCTGTAATGCAGATAAACCATAGAAAAAATGGCGCCCATTAACAAACAAGGTCAGCATAAAAGCATTTACAGGATCAAAGCCTGCCATCAGCAGCCCAATAGTTACGAACTCCATAGAGCCTGCAAAAATTGTACTAGCCAAAACAGGGGCGGTCCACCAAGGCAATCCCTGACTGGTAGCATACAAGCCAAAACCTAATCCAAGGAAGAAGAAGCTAAGCCCCATAGGAATCATTATAGGAAGCGCAAAAGAAAAGGCACTTCGATGCTTTATGTCACTCAAAGGATTTTCTCCTTTCGAAATCATACATTATATATTATGTAAACGTTAATCAAAACTAATCTTAGTCCTCTCTAGACGATAAAACTAATTTGAATAATAATAAAAGACACCATATGGTGTCTTTTATGTAAGCTATTATATACATTGTATATAATCAGTGTCAATTTTGATGGATTTAACCAAATGTATTATAAAGCGCGCGTTAAAATTTCACGAGCTACTTCTGGTGTTACATCGCCTTTTTCACCAAGGTCTTGTCATACCATGGGCTTCCAATTGTTTCACAATTTTATCAACTGCTTCTTCGCCTAGACCATAGTCTTTCAAATGGGTAGATACACCAAGGGACTCGAAGAATTCGCGGGTTTTAGCGATAGCCTTATCTGCTTTTTCCTTTGATTTGTACCTTCTGTAATATGCCATACACGTGTAGCATATTGTGCCAATTTTTCAAGCTTGTCTGCTTTTTTCACTTCTAACAATGCAGGCAATACAATAGCTAATGTAATACCGTGATCAAGATGGTACGCCGCAGTCAACTCATGACCGATAAGATGTGTTGCCCAGTCTTGTGGCACACCTGCACCAATCAAGCCATTTAATGCCAAGGCAGAAGCCCACACATGATTAGCACGAATATCGTAGTTTTCTGGATTTTCTACCGTTTCTTTGCCGATTTCAATCATAGTTTTTAAAATACCTTCGCTGAAACGGTCTTGAATACGGCCCTTCTACAGGATATGTTAAATATTGCTCTGTAGTATGTACGAAAGGTATCGATAACACCATTTTTAACTTGTTTTTCAGGCAATGTAAAAGTCAATGTTGGATCAAGCATGGAGAACTTAGGGAATACTAAGCTACTGAATACTGGGATATTTACCGTCACCATAAGTAATAACGGCACCATTGTTCATTTCGGAACCTGTGGCAGGAAGTAGAGTCATAACTGTACCAAAAGGTAATGGATTTGGCACCATGTCTACTGGAACCTCTGGTACACCAGCTTTCATAACTTCAATGACAGGACCATCATAAGTAGCGCCCATAACGATAAGTTTTGTAGCATCTACTACAGAACCGCCGCCTACAGCGAGAACGAAATCTACACCATGTTCTTTAATGAAAGCTACCGCACGTTCACAAGTTTCAAGAGATGGGTTTGGCTCAATACCTCCGAATTGTTCTACCTTGCGGTTGCCCAGGGCTTTCACAATACGATCAATTAGGCCACTACGCACAGCAGATCCACCGCCGTAAGTAATGAGCACCTTTGCATCCTTTGGTACCAATGTATCTAATTCATCTAAACGGTCTTTACCGAATACGATATGGGTTGGATTATAAAAATCAAAGTTAAACATGGTAGCCTCCTATATAGACCTAGATCCACAGTTAAATTAATTGTAATACTTATATTAAATTGTAATTGTAATTGTAATTGTAATACTAATACTAATACTAATACTAATACTAATACTAATACTAAATTATAATATATATATTAAACTGTAACATTCAAATTAAGTTGTATAAAACTTATTGATTATATTATACCATTTTTCGATATTTTTAGATATGCTAAAAGCTATTATTATAATTACCTATTTATATTTAGCCAGCTATCAGTATCGGTATCATGATTTACGTGTTAATTACATAATTTACGTGCTAATTACATGCTAAGGTATATAACTTTAATCTATAGCTAACTTATATGTATTTCTCTATATACAAAATCCAACTCACATGATAGGATATTTACATTACATACGTTGTAGAAAGGGATGTTATTATGAAATTCAAAAAATTTATTGCCCCTCTCCTCGTTGGTGTACTTGCATTCGCCATCGCTGGTTGCGGCAACAATACTAATCAAGCAGGCCAAACGCCTAAAGAAGTAAAAATCGGTGCTACTGCAGGTCCTCATGCTCAAGTAGCTGAAGCAGTTGCCAAAGAGGCTAAAAAACAAGGTATCGACCTTAAAGTAGTAGAATTCTCCGATTATGTAACACCAGATAAAGCCCTCGCTGATGGTGACATTCAATTAAATGCGTATCAACACGTACCATTCATGGAAAACTTTAACAAACAAAACGGTTCCAAATTAGTAGCTATTGGCAAAACTATTTTGATGCCAATGGGTTTATACAGTAACTCTGTACGCAGTGCGGCTGACGTTCCAGAAGGCTCTATCGTAGCGATTCCAAACGATCCAACTAATGGTGGTCGTGGTCTTGCACTACTGGCTAAAGCAGGTCTTATTACTTTGAAAGACGGCGTTGGCTTCAAAGCAACTGTAGCAGATATTACGTCTAACCCTAAAAATCTTCAAATCCAAGAGTTAGAAGCAGCTCAATTGCCTCGTAGCCTAGATGACGTTGTAGTAGCAGCGATTCCTATGAACTACGTTCAAAGCGCTGGTCTTAACGTAGAGAAACAAGGTTTCTTCTTAGAACCTAAAGATGAGCCTTTAGCGGTTATGATCCTTGCTGTTCGTGAACAAGACAAAGACAATGAAACATACAAAAAAATTGCAGACATCTACAAATCTGATGCAATTAAACAATTCATCAACGATACTTTCAAAGGTAGCATTACCTCTGCAAACTAAATAAACAAGAACCGACCTCTATCAAATTAGAGGCCGGTTCTTTTATTTATAATGCCAAAAAGCGATACCCTAACTTTTTTTAGAGTATCTCTTTTATTTTATTCTTCCGTATCGAAGGTAACATCTAGTGGTTGACGTTCCACGATGTTGCGATAACGAACGCGTGGATAGCCCATCAAGATGCCACCAGCAATAATTTTATCCTCAGGTACACCTAATAGTTCCAATAATGGTTTATATTCTGCTTCCCCAGCATGTTCAAAGAAGCCTGCCCAACAAGTACCTAATCCTAATGTTGGTGCATACAACTCTGCATAAGACAAGCAAGAATGACCACTATCGTGAGTACGATGGATATCCTTTTTTAGAACCGATAGCCACTACTAACGCAGGCGCATCGCGCAAGATATATTCCTTACCTTTATCCACTTCAGCTTGTGCTGCACGAGCATAAAGACGCATGATAGGTGCTGTTTTTGCAGCTAAGTGCATCCACTCAAGAACGAGATCAGCAATGCGACGCAATTTTTGTTTGTCACGTACTACGATATACGAAATACCTTGTGTATTTGTCGCTGTTGGAGCCATTCTCGCAACGTTTAATACCTTGCGAATAAGCTCAGCAGGAACTGGTTTATTTTGATAATTACGAATAGAGCGACGACTGCGTAAAAACAACTCAGCTTGCTCTGGTGTTAACTTAGGCTCCTGTGTAATATCGATTTGCTCCTTACGCGGTGTCAAGTCGCTGTCGAGAGCAAGTGTGGGACATACGGAAATACAATGCCCACAGGAGATACAACCTCCCTTGCCAGTTATAGGCCCATCATCGGACATCACCAGCAATCCTGTCGGACAGTCAGCTACGCAAAGGCCGCATCGTGTACAGACTTCTGTATTGACGGTAAATAACATCTGATAAATCCTCCAAAAACTACTATAAAGGTTATTATAACACACAAAATCATATGATATCTAGTTTTAACCAATTAGTCTAATTGTAATGGAGCTAATCCCTGTTTCTACATTTGCCTTTTGGATGGGGCCCCGTTTCGTTAGTACAACTTGGTAAAAAAAGTAAGTATACACTTGCTTGCTCCGTTCTTCGCAATGTCGCTGCACAAGTGTATACTTACTTTTTTATCACGTTACTTATAAAGGTGTCCCATCCCAAAGGCCAGTATAATCTATCTATAAAACTAGCCTAGCTCCATTACAATTAATCACTAAAATAAAACTCGGAAAACACCATGGTTTTACACATCATAATAAACTTTATAGTAGTGGCGCCACGCCCTCCATTTGGGAGAAACTAGCCTGAGGCTAGTCCGCAGGTTAGTTTTAAGCCTAATTTAGTCAAAACTACTTAGCGTTCTTTTCCCCCCCCCCACAAAAAGCAGATTGAGTAAATGTCAGATGTAGCTTGTGATGGGACTAGTTAATAGCAGACGCTCAAATAATAAAAAGAGTTCCCTATGCAGCGACTTTGCGAAGAACGGAGCAAGGAGATACCTGGTTTTCTAAAAGCTTCCCACGCCCCACCAAAGCAGATTGAGTAAATATCTGATGTAGCTTGTGATGGGGGGCATCAATACATAGAAGGAGATTAGTCGCTTGCTATGGGACTAATTCATAGTAGGTGTTATAAAAATAAAACTAGGTATTTCTGCAGCGACTTTACGAAGGACGGAGCAAGGAGATACCTAGTTTTATTTTTAATTGAGTTGTCGTGATGAAACGGGGCCCCATAGCAAGTGACTTAACTACAGCTTATATGGTGGGCCCCATCACAAGCGGAAAACGCATTTACTCAAATGCTTTTATAAGTTCCATGTATTCCCGCTTTGTGTGTCATTCTCCAGGTTCCAAAGTCTGGTTCTGGGGCTTCGTTTAGTTTATTGGCTAGTGCTTCCATAAATTCAGGGATTTTTGTAGCCACGATATGCCCTGCCATTTTGCCAAAGTTTTCAGATCCCATGTGTTCGGATCCGCCATCAACTAGCATAAAAGAATGTAGTAGGCTTTCTTATCTACTAGTTTAACAGAGCCGTGGAATCCAATTTCACCGATTTGGTGTGTACCACAGGAGTGCGGACATCCAGAGATGTGTAAACGAGGGAGTTTTCTGGTATCTACACCCTTCGCTTCAAGGTGTGTAAAAGATTGCTTTTAATAGACCATTGGAGTCTTGCATACCGATTTGACACACGGTAGAGCCTACACAGGATACGGAACGACGGAATTCATTGATAGCACTATCGTCTGTCAAGTCTGCGATTTTACGTGCTTCATCAGCAGTGAGATTAATGAAATACAGTGATTGATCAGGTGCAATACGAGCTTCAACTTGGTCTAATGTCACTGCATAATCAAGAGCAGACAAGAGATGTTCAACGTTTGCATCACCACCGACTGGATGGTATTCCACATAGTAAAGGCCTTCTTGTTTTTGACGATAAATACGATGGTTCACCACAGAGTCGTCGCGTTTACCCGTTTTTGTAATTTCATAGGCGTAATCAGCAGGATTTATCCTTAGCTGTTGTACCTCTTTTACCATAGCCAAGGTTTCTTCATAGGTTTTGATGAAAGCTTCGGCTCCACCCATTTCAGCCGGCATGTAACGTGTACGAGCTTTGCCACGGTTCTTGAAATTACCGTGATTAGCAAATACCATAAGCATAGCTTTCACATAATACAATACATCCTCAGGTTGCACATCGTGAGCCACAGGAATACCCATGCGAGGGTTTGGTCCTAGTCCACCGCAAGCATAGACATCAAAGGTATTATATTTTGTTAAATTAAATCCAAGATCTTTAAACGTAGTGTGTGGCGTACTGTCAAAACCATTGTCGATAGCCATTTTAAATTTACGGTGGAAGCTTGATATAAAACATTTGCTCCATAAGGAACTCGCTAATAGCCGCCGCATAAGGTGTAATATCTAGGGTTTCTCGAGGATCAATGCCCCTTAGAATACTGGCCACCACATTAGGGTTATCACCACCAGCACCACGATTATAAATACCATGTTCATGACACTCTTTAAAAAGATTTAGTATTGTATCACCATCAAGACCATGCATTTGTAAACATTGACCAGTCGTAAAGTGCACATGCTGTAAATTGTATTTACGAATTGATTCCGCCAAAAACTGCATATGCTCACGCGTCATGCGGCCTCCATTAAAACGCCAACGGCTCATACTAGAGTTAGCACCCCGTTCCGCGTAGCTACCAAACGCACCAGATTCACCTTTATAATCTGCGATAGACATTTCTTTTTCTTATAGAATTTGTGCGTCATATCTTCAAACTTTGGATAATCTGCAATTAATCGATCTTTCAATTCTTGTGTAATCATACTATTACCCTCTTGGCTTATATCTATTAAGCATAATACAAAACTTTGTAGTGGTTAGTATACCATACACGAATAGGTATGTTTATAGCTAAGCTCACAAATTTAAATGCCAAATACTAATACTATAATTTACAATCTGTAATAATTATTACTTTTAAAATCATTATCTCTAGAACATTAAAGACAAAAAAGAACAGCCCGAAAGCTGTTCTCTTATGTTAAGTTCTGAAATTATAATAACGGTACTAGATTAACTAGTTCAGGTCACATCCTACACTTGAGGATTATACGCGACCTTCATTAGGGATTATTATAGGCATCTTTATCAATAGTTCCCATAATTTTATCTACTACGAGAGCGTTTGTTAAAGAACCAGATACGTTCAAGCATGTACGACCCATGTCGATCAACGGATCGATAGCAAGAATTGGGCTGATGGATGTGAAGTACGCACCAAGACCTGTACCACTAAGGGATACGGATGCAGCCATTGTAGCTGTACCAGGAACACCAGCGATACCAACAGAACCGATAGCGATAACGATAACACTCATGATGTACATAGTCAAATCGAACGGAATATTTGCTACATTAGAGATATATACAACGACAAGTGCTGGGAATACGCCGGCACAACCTTGCATGCCTGCAGTAGTACCGAAGGATGCTACTGTATTAGCTGTTGTGGCATTTACGCCAAGACGTTTTGTCAATGTTTCAACAGTTAACGGCAATACGCCCATAGAGGAACGGGATGTGAAAGCTAACAAGAGCGGAGCTTTTGCTTTTTTGAAGTATGTAATCGGATTGTAGCCAAAGCTAGCAATTAAGATAGCTTGAACAACGAACATAATCAAAAGACCAACGTAAAGCAATACTACGAATAGACCCATGTCTAAGATAGCTTGTAGGCCACGTGTTGCTAATGTAGATGCCAACAATGCAACTACGCCGTATGGCATAAGACCGATAATGAAGTCTGCCACCCACGAGAAATCAATTGATGAAGCTCATCAAACAGTTTAGTGAACATCTCCATGGAGTTTGTGCCAGTTTGTTTTAATAGACGAGCTACGCTACCTAAGATAATAGCAAATACTACGATGCCAATAACATTAGTTTCAGCAGCTGCTTGAATTGGATTGCTTGGAATCAAAGCACGGAATGTATCAACCATTGGTTTAATTTCACGAATCTTTTTACCGGATTCGACGATATCAAAACCTTGACCTAAACCAAAGGCATTACCCAAGATAAGACCAACGATAGCAGCAACAGCTACCATGCCAAGGTTAGTAGATACCATGGCAACTACTAACTTTTTAAGGTTAGCACCCGCCTCCATGTGCAAGATAACGTGTACAATGGAGATAAAAACGATAGGAATAACAAGCATGCGGATTAAGTCGATGAAGCCACCACCTACTAGGGAGAACCACTTCGTACTTTCCTTGATATAAACAACTTTAGTTGGATCATCAGGGAAGCCTGCAATAACTTGAATTGCTACACCAAGTATAGCACCGACAATAGTACCAATAATAACGAGATTACCGAAGGATGTGCCCTTGCGTTGCAATACAATAAATACCAATTAACGCAAGTACAAACACTGCGATAATACCAATACTTAGTGGATTGCTTAACATGAGGTAATCTGTAAAGAATGGAATATTCATAATACACCTCGTTTAATTCATATTAAAATAATAGGTTATGAACTTAGTATATCATACATCGAAAAAAATACAAGCATAATATTCGTGTTTTTATAAGAAAATTTATTTTTATTTTGCAATATAATATACAGACATATAAAAGGCGACCTTCCAAGGAAGATCGCCTTTATTGTATCTAGTTATTATATTATCTATTAACTAAGATATATGTAACGCGGATAGGACCATGAGCACCATCTACAGTTACGAGCTCGATATCTGCCGTACGAGACGGACCGGAAATCAAGCAGATATTCGTAGGGAAATTAGCTGGATCATTGTGGTAACATTCAGCCAAGTTTTCCATTGTTTGTGTCATGCGTGGGTTGATTTTATCAGTATATAATACAGCAACATGAGTTTCTGGCAACAAGCTGATTGCACGACCAGACTCTTCACCAGATGCTTGTACTACAGTAGCTGTTTCAGCAATACCACAGAATGGGAATGTAATACCGATATCTGCATTGGCAGTGTTGGAGATACATTCTTCACGACCTTTAGCTGGGTCCCATTGGAAGTACGTACGAACACCACCATTAGAAGCCGCGTCTTTTTCGAATAATTCTTTTAATTTATATTCTTCAACCTCAGAAGTGCTTGGGAAGATTACCTTACCATTACCACGTTCTTCGATAACAGCCATAATAGTTTCACCCAATTTATCAGGTGTAGTATCTACGAATTTTGTACCTACTCGTTCACATTGCTCTTTGAACATAGTGATAACTTGTTCACGAGATAATTCTTTGAACATATTTTCTTGAGGACCATGGCTATAATCAAAAGCCGGTACAAATGTAGGCACTTGATCACGGCCTAATGCACGAGATAAACGTGCAACAAATTGATTACGTTTAACTTCATCCATTATTTTTTCTCCTTTTTCTTGTTCTTTTCATGTTCAGCATATAAGTCACGGAATTTCTTGAACTTCAATGTACCCATTTCTTTGGATTTAGTCCAGCCGTTCATAACTGGAATAGCTTGAGTCCATGTAGGCATATTGCCTTCTTTGTTACTAATCAAGTTCATGCCAATAGCGCCAGCTTTTGTACCAAGATCGAACAATGTGGAGTTGCCGAACATCTTAGCAGCTGCAGTGAAGATAGCTTCTTCAGCTTTTGGACGAGTTTTTTCGATGTCAGCCATAATGTGACGGTGTTCCATCAACAACTCATGCAATGGAATAGCTACTGGACAGTTTTCTGTACATGCGCCGCACAATGTGGAAGCGTATGGAAGATCTCCTGCTACGTCGTAACCTTTGAACAATGGAGTCAATACAGCACCCATTGGACCTGGATATACGGAGCCATAACCGTGACCAGAAATGTGACGGTATACAGGACAGATATTCATACATGCACCACAACGGATACAACGAAGCATTTCTTGGAATGTACCACCCAAGATACCGGAACGACCGTTGTCGATGATAATGATATGAGTTTCTTCAGGGCCATCAGCTTCACCAGCGCGAGCAGGACCAGTCATCATGGAGAAGTAGTTGGAAATTTTAGCACCTACTGCAGAGCGGTTCAACATTTCCATCATAACGTCAAGAGCTTTGAAGTTAGGAACGATACGCTCAGTACCTAAGAAGATCAATTGAGTCTTAGGAATGGAACTTGCCATACGACCGTTACCTTCATTGGAAACGATAGTACAAGTACCGGACTCAGCTACCGCAAAGTTACAACCGTTAACGCCTACGTCAGCTTTCAAGAAGCGCTCACGTACATAACCACGTACGAAGTGAGTCATTTCTGTAGGGTTTTCAGTACCTGTGTAACCTAATTTTTCAGCGAAGATTTCGCGGATTTTGTTACGTTCAAAGTGAAGACCTGGTACTACGATGTGAGATGGAGGACTTACTGCAGTTTGCAAAATAAATTCAGCCAAGTCAGTTTCGTTTACTTCGATACCAGCTTCTTCTAATACTTCGTTCAAACCAATTTCTTCAGTTAAGATAGTTTTGGATTTTACGATCATTTTGCTTCGCGTTGACGAAGGATATCTAAAGCGATTTGAGTCGCTTCTTTATCGTCGAATGCAAAGTGAACTTTAGAACCAGCTTTTCAGCGTTTTCAGCAAATTGATTTACATAGTAATCCAAATGATTAAGTACGTGATCGCGAATTTCAGCTGCTTCAGCGCGGAAATCTAACCATTCAGGAACATCCGCAACTACTGTATTACGTTTATCATAAAACACGTCTTGTGCTTTTTTGATGGCTGCTACTTTGAAATCGTCAGCCAAACATTCTTGTATACGTGTTATATAGGGGCGATTGTCATATATAAGTGCCATGTCGTCTCCTCCTTAACGGCAGTTCAAGATTTCAGCAATATGCATTACTTTGATACGGCGATCGATTACGCCTTCTTTGTGAAGACGATCAAGCATACCTGCGATGTTCATCAAGCACGCTTGGTCAGAACCAGAAATAACGTTAGCACCTGTGCCAGCGATTTCCAATGCTTTTTCGCGTGTCATAACTTCACTAATTTCAGGGTTTCTTAACGGAGAATGTACCGCCGAAACCACAGCAACGGTCTGCACGTGGTAATTCGATCAAATTGATATCTTTAACATTTTTAAGGAGTTTGAATGGAGGCTCTTTAACGCCCATCAAACGAGTAACGTGGCAAGAAGTGTGGTATGTAACGGATTCGTTGAAACGAGCACCTACATCTTCTACACCTAATACGTCAGTAATGAATTCAGTGAATTCATAAATTTTGCCGCTTAATTTTTCTGCGCGAGCCAACCACTCAGGTTGATCTTTCAAGAAATGATGATATTCATCACGGATTGCAAATGCGCAAGAGCCGGACATGCTGACTACATATTCAGCGTTTTCGAAGCATTCGATTGTGTTCTTAATTGCATCCATAGCTGCTTCGTTGTAACCAGAGTTAGTGAACATTTGGCCACAACATACTTGTTTCTTAGGCACTACGAGCTCGCAGCCTAATCTTTCAAGTACTTCTACACCAGCCATGCCTACATGTGGGTAGAACATGTCAATCAAACACTGTTGGAAAAGATGAATTTTCATATTATCGTCCTCGTCTTTTCTAGTACTTAACCTAATAAAAAATTTTGATATGTATGCGTTATGGCAAGAATTCTAGTGAAAGTTTTTCAATAATTTTCTGCCCGAAACATTACTTATGCTTTCAAATAAATATTCAAAAGCTTTATCGATATAATTATAAATTAATCATATAGAAAATGTCCAAAGAATTGCTATATTAGTATGTACCCTTTTATTTCTTATATCGTTATGACTTTTTGTAATAATAAACATTGTTATTTTATCACATCCATTATTTTATTTATCAATTTTTCTTGTAAAAGCTATATAAAACCTAGATTTTGCGAATGTTTATCATTTTGCATTTTCAAAGGTCAAAAAACCTTGTTTTTACCGTAATTCATCGTATTTTTACATAAATAGCAGTAGAATCTCAAATTCATGTAAATTTTATCCTTATATATTACATTTTCTTATAGTAGTGTATAAATTTAAAAAGTGTTATAATTTATTTTATATAAGTATAGTTTGAAAGGAGCCTTTTTCAATGAAACTAAATAAATTATCTTTATCCTTGGCAATTACATTGGCCCTCGGTTCCACATTCGGCATGGCTCACGCCGAAACAACTGCGGCACATACAAAAGCAAAAACAACAACAGTAACAAATACACAAGCTAAAGCAACACCTGCGAAAGCTACAACTGCTAAAACAACTGCAAAAGCAGATACTAAAGCTACAGAAGCTAAACCAGCTACAGCTGAAAAAGCTACTGAAGCAAAAGCGGAAGCTAAACCAGCGGCAAAAACAACAGAAGCTAAAACAACAACTAAAGCTAAAGAAACATTGCCAGCAGGCGTGTACACAGACACTAAAGACAACTGGGCACGCGATGCGATCCAAGCGATGTCTCAAGCTGGTTACCTTTCCGGTTACTCTGACAATACTTTCAAACCTAGCGCTCAAATCACACGTGAACAAGCAGCTGCTATTTATGGTAAAGTGTTGCAACATAACTTAAACGAACAAGAATTAGCTGATATCGTAACTAAAGAATCCGCTACTTCCTACTCTGACGTAGAAGCAGATCGTTGGTCTAACTCCGCTATCAAATTGGTAAGCGCTGCAGGCGTTATGCAAGGCACCTCTAAAACAGCTTTCACACCTAGCAAAACTATGAACCGTGAAGAGTTTGTTGCCTCCGCAGCTAGCTTAGCTAAAAAATTAAACATTACAACTCCTGTGAAAACAGAAAAAATAAGATTTAAAGATGAAGATAGCATTTCTTTAGATTATGTGGCAGATATTAACTACATGGCAGAACGTGGCATTGTAGCGTCTGGCACAACAGAAAACTTCAACCCTAAACAACCTGTAACAAGAGCACAAGCAGCTACAATTTTGAACCGCATGCTTAACGGTGCTGGTCTGGCTACACCAAAACACGCTGCACCTGAAGCTAAAGCTGAAACAGCTGTAAAAGAAGATGCTAAAAAAGTAGAAAAAGCAGTTGAAAAAGATGCATCCAAAGTAAGTAAAGATGCAAAAAAAGATGTAGCTAAACTAGATAAAGACGCTAAAAAAGATGCTGCAAAAGCTGATAAAGCGGTAAAAGAAGATGCTAAGAAAGCGGAAAAAGCTGCTAAAGCTGATGCTAAAAAAGTAGAAAAAGACGTAAAACACAATAAAAACGAAGCCGTAGCTCAAAAAACTGAACCTACGCGCACAGTTCGCCCTGTTCGTCGCAGTACTTTAAAAGCACTCGATCAAAAACAACAATCCTCCTTGGAAGATAAAGTATTCGTAGAGTTAAATAAAACTTACAAAACTCCAGAAGCTTTCCAAGATTATGGTGTAATGTACTGGCGTGACAACCAATTACACGTAGCATTGAAATCAGATAGCGATATCTCCACAGTAAAAGCTAACCTTGCTGCACGTGGTGATTCTACTGTAAATAACTATGTTGTAGTTGAACCATCCCAATACAGCCAAACTGAATACGATGCAATCGATGCGAACTTCCGCAACTACTACAGCAAAAACGAAAAAGCTGGCACAATCTTAGCTACATTCCCAGATGTAGAAAACAACCAACTTTATGCTGTTGTAACAACTGCATCTAAAGACACTCAACAAGGAATGTCTAAATTATTCGGTTCCAAAGTAAAAATGACAGTTAAAACGCTAATAGGCGTTCACTCAACTAGCCAAGGCAGCGTATACGTTTAGTATTACGCTGCTTTGTTTATATCACTATACATGCCCCTATTGACTATATTACGACGAATATAGATTTTTATTGTTGGTGAAAGTTTATATTCTAGGCTATCTAGCCTTAGCCTTTACCATAATTAGGAAGGATTTTTATGTACAAGAATACCTCTTACCCATTACGTGCCCTTGTTTTAGGCACATTATTAGCTGCCACAGGCCTTGGTTTTGCCTCTGCCAATACAACAACTACGACTAATGCTCCTACAACTACAATTGAATCTACTAAAGCTGGATCTACTTTACAAGCCCCTACAGTTGGCTCCGCTAAAGCAGCTCCATCTAATGTGTGAACGTTGCTAAAGCAGAAGCCTCTACAAAGGCAACACCTGTAGTTGTAAACAAATCTATTGGTACTCCGCAAGATATCCAAAAGATTCGCGCCCACATCTTCTCTGATGTACCTAGCGATTTTCTGGGCTGCCAACTCTATCAGTACTGTAACAAAAGCAAATCTTATGAAAGGTTATTCTGACGGTACATTCCGACCTAACCAACCTATGACACGTGAAGAAGTAGCAGCACTCTTCAACAACATTACTGATGATGGGACTGCAGCATTCTTATCTAGCAAATTTAAAGATATTACATCTGACCGTTGGTCTGCTCTTGCCATCGAGTCCGTAGCTCGCAAAAATATCATTAGCGGCTATGGCGACGAAACATATAAACCTGAAAAATATATGTCTCGCCAAGAATTTGCTGTAGTAGCAGACAACTACATTCACTACTTAGGATACACAACAGAGGATCCAACAGCCCTCGATAATATTGCTTACGGAGACCAAAAATTCGTAGCCCCTTGGGCTCAAGATGCAGTTCGTGAACTTGCATCCCTTGGCTTCACACTCTACACGCCAGGCACATTATTCAATCCTGAAAAATACATAACACGTGCAGAGGCTGCTGAGATTGCGTATCGCATGACACAAACGGAACAATCCCTTGCATTCCACAACACCTTGTTCAAACAACAAGTGGAAAATAAAGACAGCTAAGATCATCAGCAAAGCTTTAAACTATGACAACGACTTCACAAAATTCCGTCAAGATGGGGCCCTCTTCTGGGAAGCAGGTCAATTACATGCATCCTTAACAGATCAAAAGAAAGCTGACCTCGTTACTAACGCTATCGCACAAGCTCACGATCCACAATTAGATAGAGCTGTAGTTGTATCAAAAGGTAAATTGACACAAGAACAACTAGAGGATTATCAATCCGATGCGATTTCCCTGTACCAAGAGAAGGAACCGCAAGGAAAAATTCTTTCCATCACACCAAATACTGATACAAGTGCCCTTCTTATTACAGTTGATTCCATTCAAAAACCAACCCTAAAAGCATTCAAAAAGAAATTTGGTGAGAAAGTGTTCCTACAACTACCACCAGAACCACTTACAAACACAAATGGAGCAATTCAATTCCCATTGCCTCCACGGGTAAATTATTACAACGACAAACAGTAAATAGGAAACCTAAAAAGAACCGCCCCCAAAGGAGCGGTTCTTTTCACAATTAAACAGCTGTTACTATACACACATAATCGAATTCACACAGTTCGATTATTTTTTTGTTACATCATTTTGGCGGTCACGTAGATTACCAACTGGTACATATACGGTACCTGCACTGTGGATTGTATCCACGTCTTGTTGCATTACCATTACAACAGAATAGTCATCAGCTGTGTAGAATTCAGTAGGCATTTTGTCGATGTTTACTTCGCCGCCTAGTTTCTCTTTCACATCTTGATTATTCTCAATAGCATTCACTAGTTCTTTTTTGTTAAGACCACCAAGGTCATACAAGGATAATTGACGACCTGTTGTAGTGTTGAATGTGAAGCCTTTTACATAGTTGACGCCATTAGCATCACGATCACGCATTGTGTACGTATGAATCAATACACTGAAGATGCCATTTTTGTCTGTTTTCACATCGTAGTACATAACTACATTTGTTTTATCAGATTCTTTGGTATTCATTTTTTCTACGTCGTTTTGTACTTTAGCAACGTATTTTTTGATAGTATTATTGATTGCTTTTTCTACAATTGGGCTAACAGATTTAACCTCTGGGAATACTAAGTCTAAATGATCTGTTGTGGATTCCACTGGAGATACAGCCACCTCTTTGCGGTCCATATAGCGGTCCGCATTTGGTGCTACTACTTCAACTGCATCGCGATCAACCTTAGATGCTACAGAGCGCAACGCACGGTTTTGCTCTGGTGTAGCAGTACTAGAGATACGGTATGTTAAATCGTTGCGATTTACTTTATTCGTGTCAGCTTGAACTGTTTGCACTGTTGCATTGTCTTTAGTTACGGGAATTTCGCTTGCTGCGAAGGATACTACTGGCAATGCAGCAGCCATCATGATGAGTACAGACTGTTTTAATTTCATTGTTTACCTCTTATTGTTGTTCTTGCTCAGCTTTCATTGCTAAAGCTTCTTCTTTATTGAATTTGTGAGTTACAACACGACGAACAAGGTAGAGACCAGAGAATGCAAATGCAAGCAATCCTAACCATTGTGCTGTGCTTTCAAAATCAGGACCTACTAATTCAAGTGGAGATTCACCGCCACCAGTTGTAACAGACAATACAATAATAACAGCTATGATTACACCAATCAAGCTTTCACCAACAATCAAACCAGAAGCGAAGAGAACGCCACGGCGGTTAGATTGTTCAACATCGTACTCAGCGAGTTCGCCAGCACGCATTTTAGCACGAGCTACTAGGTAACGGCCTACGAAGTAGCTAATGAAGGAACCTATAATGAGAGGCACTTCCAATGTTGGAGGTAAGTAGATACCCATACCAACTGCCAATGGAGGCAATGTTAAAGAAGCTGTTGTGCTCTTAAGAATCAAGTTAACGATAATTGCTACAACGCCAACACCAACGCCGATCAAGATATAATCCCATTCCATGCTAGAGTTAAAGATACCTTGAGCAATTGTAGTCATCAAAGTTGCTTGAGGTGCGGATAATGCAGCATTAGGATCCATTTCAGCACGTGGTAACGCACCTGTGAAGCCGTATGCTTGGTAAAGCAAGTTAAGAACTGGAGCAATTGCAACTGCACCGGCTACGGAACCAAGTAACAACGCAATTTGTTGACGCCAAGGTGTTGCACCAACGAGTTGACCAGTTTTCAAGTCTTGCAAGTTATCGTTAGAAATAGATGCAATGGCGATAACTACGGATGTCATGAAGATAGCCATAGCTGTAGCGAATTGTACGCCTGCTTCTGTAGCGAACAAGTTATTTTCAGAAGCGATGAAGTACACCACTAAAGAAGAAATAATAGTCGCCAAGATACCAATACCAGAGATTGGAGATGCAGATGTACCGATAAGACCTGCCATGTAACCACAAGCTGCTGCTACGAAGAAGCCGATTAATAAAGCTACTACAACGCCTACAACAACAAGAGTCCACATCAAGCCTGCGCTAATAGGTACTGCAGAAACGAATTCCCAGAATGTGAATACTAAACCAATAAGAATAACTGCGAACACGCCTAAAACGGATTTTGTGCTCATATCTGTATCCATACGATGCAATTCGCGTTCACTAGAACTGCTGTTCATGGATTTAACAGAAATTTTCATACCTTCGATGATAGGTTTAATCAAGGTAATCAATGTCCAAATCGCTGCGATACCGATAGCACCCGCACCAATAAAGCGAACTTTAGATTTCCAGATACCCATAGCAAATTTTGCAGTTGCACCACCATCTGGAGCAAATACATTAGTCAAGTAAGGTACGAAGCCAGCCCACGCGATGAGAACACCAACTAGGATAGCGATACCAGAAGCAATACCGATAAGGTAACCAGCACCTAACAACGCTGTGGAGAAGCCCAATGGAATTTGAGTAATCCCTTTGCTACCTACTGGAAGCCAGAAGCTCATGCTGTCCCCAAGTACTTTGAAGCCGTTAGCGCAAAGACTGATGATACCAGCTACCGCACCACCGGAAACGATGTCTGCCATACCAGAGCTAGATTGAGGGCCTTGATCACCATTGTGAGATCCAACCTTCAAAATTTCGGCTGCTGCACGGCCTTCTGGATATGGTAGATCACTATTTACTACCATAGCACGACGCAATGGAATAGTGAATAACACACCAAGGGAACCACCGCATGCGCAAATCAAGAATGTTTGCCAGAATGGGAAACCATGCCAATAGCCAAGCATAAGTAGACCTGGCAAGATAAAGATAATTGCGGACAAAGTACCAGCTGCGGAAGCCTGTGTTTGTACCATGTTGTTTTCAAGAACGTTAGAATCCTTGAAGAAACGTAAAATTGCCATTGAGATAATGGCTGCCGGAATGGATGACGAGAATGTCAAACCAACCTTCAAACCGAGATATACGTTAGATGCTGTAAAATATTACAGTAATCAATGCACCAAGTAGCATCCCACGTAGTGTCAGTTCCGGCAGATGAAGGTCATGGCTCATAAAGTCATGTTTCATAAGTACTTACCTCCTCTGTGAAACTAGAGCTTACAACAATATAATAAGCTACTTCCATTTTATCGTGTTAAAGCGATGATTTCAATATATATGCGATATTTATAATGTATACATGTAAATAGATATAAATTATGCCCCTTATATGCACAAATCGCATATACAACTCTCTTCTATATGAAAATAGAAATCATTATCTTTTCATTCTGTACAAATATACAGGATTTTATATAATTAAATTACCGACAGTAAGGTCGGCATGACTTTTAAGGAGGTTGTAAACATTATGGAAACAAGAACTGAATATGATTCAATGGGACCAGTCGAAGTCGACGCTAGACGAATTTACGGACCTCAAACGCAACGCTCGTTCAATAACTTTAAGATCGGTGACCACCGCATCCCTATTGAACAAATCAAAGCGCTTGCGCTTGTCAAAAAAGCATGTGCTTTAACTAATGCTAAGTGTGGCGCAGTAACTGAGGAAAAAGCGAAACTCATTGCGCAAGTAGTAGATGAAATCGTGGATGGCAAATGGAATGAGGAATTCCCATTGACTGTATTCCAAACAGGCTCTGGCACACAAACAAATATGAATGTGAACGAAGTTATCGCTCACCGGGCTAAACAGTTAGATGAAAACAACCCACTCCATCCTAACGACGATGTAAATCGCGGCCAAAGTACAAATGATACATTCCCAACGGCAATGCATATCTGCGCATACTTTGAAATTACAAAACGCGTCATCCCTGCATTAGACGGCCTTATCGCATCCTTTGAGAAATTGCAAGAAAAAGGTAAAGGCTTGCAAAAAGGTTGGTCGTACTCACCTACAAGATGCTACTTTCATCATGGTAGATCAAGAAATTAGCGCCTTTGTGGACGGCTTAAAAACTGCTAAAACTATGCTTCTTCAGAACGCTGACTACCTACTCGACGTAGCCCTTGGCGGCACTGCGGTTGGCACAGGTGTAAACACGCCTAAAGGCTATCTAGACGTTATGGAAACTGTATTGCCAGAGGTAACAGGTGCTCCATTCCGCGTGAAAAACAATAAATTCCAAGGACTCGCTCTTAAAGATGCGTTCATGATGGCCCACGGTGCGCTTAACACATTGGCGACTACATTATTCAAAATTGCTAACGACGTTCGATTCTTAGGCTCTGGCCCTCGTTGCGGTTACGGCGAATGGCATCTACCTGAAAACGAGCCGGGCTCCTCCATCATGCCAGGCAAGGTAAATCCTACACAATGCGAAGCCTTGACCATGGTATGTGCCCAAGTATTCGGCCACAATACGACTATGACACTCTGTGCAGGCAGCGGTGCGTTCCAATTGAACGTGTACATGCCTATCATGATTTATGATTTTGTTGAAAGCTGTCGTCTCCTCGCAGATGCGATGAACTCCTTCACTACGCACTGTATCGACGGCGTTGAATTCGTACCTGAAAAAGCTTAAATTCTTCGTAGAACAATCCCTTATGATTGCTACATCCTTAACACCATTCATCGGTTACGACAAGAGCGCTAAGGTAGTAAAAGAAGCATACAAACGCGGTTGCTCTATTAAAGAAATCATCTTGGAAGAAAAACTCATGACCGAAGACGAATTTGCCGAAGCAGTTCGCATGAAATAAAATCTCTCTCATCTTTATGACATATCTATAACATCCTCTCATACCTCAAATGAACGGAAAAATAAAAGGACACCATAGTTCTAAATCCTTCAGTATATACTACTGAAAATTAGACTATAGCGTCCTTTTTAGATTTATTGAAACAACTATATTAAGCTTTTATCATTACCTGTTATATTTCTTAGAACTTGAAGCCATTTTGGTTCTCGATTTACGTCAACATAAGTAGGTAATCGTTTATCAATTCTATCAATTAACTTTTGATAGAGCTTTTTTCTCTTTATCACTTAACGATTGACTGCTATCAATCACTACAACCTGTCGTTTCTTAGCTTTATCTTTATAAGAAGCAATTTCTTTTAAAAGTGAGGCTCTATCATCGACTTCAATAAGATAGTGAATACTCCCCTCATTACCATTTACAAAAATAGCACCAAAAGACGTTAAACATGCAATCTCATAATCATTATAAACTTCAACAGTCAGTATTTCGCCTGGAACACGTAAATCATAATCCATATCATCAAGATAACCAGCATCCCTACCGAGAGCAGAATCATAATTAGAAGAAGCTAAAAAGGTTGTTGTAGAAGTAGCATAAGTCATCATATATATCACTATTATTAGAATCCCAATGTACCTATATATCTTAGAAACATTTTCATTTAATATATAATACCTTTCAAGTATAGTTCTTAATCAAAACCCATTATATTTCAGCCATATATATAAAACTACACCAATTATAGGGTACATTAACATAAATAGAGATCCTTTTTTACAATTATGATAATGTGGAGAAGATTTTTTATGAAATTCTCGTAGCAGGGTTTTATTAGTTATAAAGGATAATAAAAAGATTGAGTTACTTTCCTGATCATATACTGCTGAAGTTTTATTATATAACAAGTATAGTACGTATATATTAACGAATGGTACAAATAAGAAAATAAGCCAGAAAATACTGCTATTGCTATCTATCAAGCGTCTACATATCATAGTAAATACAGTATATGTGAGATAAATGTATAAAGCATATCTTATAATGAATGGCTCAATCGTATAAGTTACAACAAAATTATACATAATAAAAGCTAAGAACACATTAAACATATGCCACTGACGAACAGTACTGCGCCCATAAAACCATAAACTATCAATTAAAACACTTTTATAAATATCAACCCAGAAAGGATAGTACTCTTGACGGCTATAATACAACTTTAAGGTCTTGATTTGTCCATCGGTTAAATCATTTCTATTGCCCCACCACACATCAATAACTTTATTATCAAAAATAATCCCATTAGTTTCAATAGCATCAGGGTTAGACCATAATTTGTCAATTTCAAATGTCAAAAAGTAGAAGAGTCCCGAACAAAAAAGGAAAGAACAATTCAGGGTGTATCTACGCTCCATAGCACCTGATTTCCCCAATATATAGTCCGTAGTGCCACTAAACCTAAAATTAGAACTAGAAATAGTAATACTATTTCCCAAAAGCAAAACCATTACTAAGGAAATCATTATAATGACATTAAGCCAATTAAAAGAATCTTTTTTATAATAATTCAATCGCATGTAATTTGTAATACAGACAAACAAAACATAAAGAGTATGCCCTACATAAAATAACATATTGTAGCATTCTTGATGATATGTTTTATCAAAATAAACATAAAACATAAAAATATTTGCTTCTATCCCCAATAAAACTAAAATATTTATTGAAAGATAAGTTTGTATATTCATCGTAAGTGTTTTAAATTTACTTACATATTGAATTAACTCTACTACTTCAATCTTAAATTTAATAAAATCTGCTTGTATAAAAGTATTCATTTCTTCTCATCCACTTTATTATTCTTATAGACTTCATTAAATCCTAAAAATCATCATATTGACTCATGACGCAATATACATCAAATTGACGTGGTTGCATCGATCCACTCGTTACTTTTATTACTTCATTCTCCCAATATGGTAATACTTCTTCCCAAAAGACTGACATAGCTAAGGATTGTAATGTTAGATTTCTACAAAATAACTCATCAATATTTTTAAAGATTATTAGAATAGATTTATTGCTATCCCAAAATGCTAAATCTCTCATCCAATCGGAAAAAGCAGCCCAATTATCAACCCGTGTAGGAAAGTTAAAATATAATCCGAAATAAAACCAGAACTTATCTTCTGTTGTTATATCTTTACAATCAAGCTCTAAGACAGAATCATAGTTATTACGTAGATTATCCATTTCTATAAACCCATCATAAGAGCAGTATGTTAATTTATTTATATATTTCACTACTTTATAAACCTCTTTTACGTCTTAAGTAGTTATAAATATAGTTCCATACCACATAGAACAAAAGTATTATGACATATGCGATAACAAAGAAATAAAAGTCTACTTCATCTTCAATCAACTCTGGATTTGTGACAAGACTATATGGAATACATATAAGTAAAAAAAGTACTAAGCCTCGCACAAAATAATTATATATTTTTAAAAACATATTCTCACACCAACCATAAAAACTATATTCTCATAACACAATTAAAACTTTAGCTCTAATATCTCATAACTTTTATAGCTATTAATATCATAAAAAATACGATTAGAAAAACATATGTCATATTGAATAGATTATTAATCTCTTTAAACCCATTTTGCTTAAATGCTTGTATTAATAAGTTTACTTGTTTACGAGCAAGTATATATAAAAGTATATGGAATACTATTACCACTAGTATAGCTGCTTTTAGATTTCCTTCGTATCCACCAGTTATCATTGCGCTAATAAGAGCTATATCCATAAGAATAATTGGAATAGCACATATAATAACTCTGTAGATAAAAAATTTACTATACATTAATCTACACCTATAAAATAGCCCTACTCTATTAATCAACACAATCAAAAATTTAACTCTAATATATCACAAATTTTATATAAGTTCATATTATAAAAAGAGGTATTATATTTTCATATACAATACCTCTTTTAGTTTATACCCTATGGTTTTCTAATATTTTATAAGGTTTATAGTCATTAATACGACAAAGGATATGATAAAAGCCATTTGTTTCGTATTTAATAGTTCATAGGTCTCGTTAAATGTATCATTCTTGAATGCTTGTATTATCAATTCTTCTTGTTTGCTAAGTTCCAGGTATATATCTAAATGGCACCCAATTGCCACTAGTATTGCTATTTTGAGATATCCCTTATATATATCCGCTGTCATATCATAGAGCAGAGAGATATCAAATAGAGCAAGTAGAATGATACATATAAGAAATTTATGGATAAAAGATTTACTATACATGATTGTATCCCTATAGTGAGATTGCCGTTTACACTAAGCTACTCCATCAAAGAATGTAATGACTGTAATTTCTCGTGGGCAGTTGATACGGATTGGGAACCAGTGTCCTGATCCGTTATTAACGTAGCACACGCTTTGTTCTTCTACGTATCGACCTTTTGTATATGGAGTGCCCGTTGGCACTACAGGAACACCCATGAATACGATTTGTCCACCATGAGTATGCCCAGAGAGGGTCAATGGAATTTTACGTTCAATAGCTTCTTCAAAGAATTCAGGGTGATGAGCCAATAGAATAACAAAGGCATAGTCTGGAATACCAGATAAGGCTTTAGAGATCATCGCTTCTCGGCTATCTTTTTGACGGCTATTATCGTATGTAACGCCTGCAATATATACAGGTTGTTTGCCCCCCATAATTTGAATATTACTATTCAAGAGGATATTCATCGGTGTATTTCGCTTGAAAGAATCAATCACTTTATTTACATCGTGATGGTATTCGTGATTTCCCAAGATGAAATCAACACCATCAGGAATTTGTTTTGCAAAGGTTGTTAGTCTTTCACAAACCTGAGGCAACCAAGCCAATTTATCGATGAGATCCCCTGTGATAACGACGCGATTAGGTTTTTGTAAAAGCGCCAATTTTAGGATTTCATCAAAGTCGTCTAAGTCGATGCTAGCCCCTATGTGAACGTCACTAAGTTGCACGATTTTATAGTCTTTTAGCCCAGGAGGCAAGTTCGTATAACCAAATTTTTCATTCGTAACCACTATTTCCTGTTGACCGGCAAAGGCAGCATAGCTAGAACCACCAATTGTTGCCAACGGTACCACTGTTGCCGCGGTTCTAAAGAAGGCACGACGGCCCGTTCTATTTTCCTCTGGCGTTTTGCTCCAAATTTTATTAACCGCCCAGTATAACAAGCTGAAGACGATAAAGACAGGAATAGCCAAGAATAAGCCAAAGAGAAAACCGTAGCTTTCAGTACGGAACATATTCATCAGCGGATAGTATAACGTGCCGTATAGATCTACTTGGTGTAACAAGTAGTATCGAATGGATGCAAACCACGCGCTGATTCAAGATGATATAGCCTACCCAAGCAGGCCATTTCTTTTTAGGCTTCCACAAGTTGAGGAAAAGCGCCCAAAATCCTACCAATCCTATTATGAGGATAGTGCGAAAAAATGATATTAAATAGAATTCTCATTCATTGCTCCTACAAATTATTTTGCCATCTCCGTCAATTTACCATGAGGACCTGCCCAAGCATAATCAGCGAACTCGTCGCGCTTGATGAGCATCCAGTCCTTTGGCAATTGATTTTGGATAGCTCCAATCGTTATATTTTTAGCATCACCTGCATACGTTAAATCGCCGCGAAATGCTTTCATAAACCATTTCCGATGAGAGAAAATGTGTGTTATAATTCTTTTACTAATACTGGTTGTAAGGATAGTGCAAAACCTAGGTCCTTAACTAATTCTTCAAGGCCTTGTTCACCCTCGTCAAAGGTAGATACCATTTCTACTGAAGGGAATTCCCACATGGACCGTAACAACCCACGATTCGGGCGTTTATGCAATAGATAACAGTCTTCGTATTGCAAGATGCCTACAAATAGAGGCACCTCTACAACCTTCGTTTTCTTGATGCGCACAGGTAATTTGTCCGTATCCTTATGTTGGTATGCTTCGCACATATTTACAATAGGACATTCTCCACAGCGCGGAGTTTTTGGAATGCACACAGCAGACCCAAAATCCATCAAGGCTTGGTTAAAATCGCCAGGCCAATTGTGAGGTAATGTTTCCTCTACGATAGCGGTTATGGCCTTCTTACCTTTAGTACTCAAAATATCATCAAAGATGCGATATAAACGAGCATAAATGCGCAGCACATTACCGTCTACAGCTACCTCTGGTTCGTTGTACGCCATAGATAGCACGGCCCCAGCTGTATAAGATCCTACGCCCTTCAAGGACTCCATAGTCTTGCGGTCACGGGGCACGATACCACCGTAGTTTTCCACAACGTCCTTTACACCAAGGCGCAAGTTACGAGCCCGGCTATAGTAACCGAGCCCCTGCCAAGCGTGGACTACCTCATCCTCAGAGGCATTTGCTAGGTCTTCCAAAGTTGGAAATAAACGCATCCAATTGTCATAATAGGGTTTCATCGCCTCAATGCGCGTCTGCTGGCTCATCACCTCAGACACCCAAATCTTATAAGGGTCTCCGCAATCGCGCCACGGCAATGTCCCGTTTATGCACATCATACCACGCCAACAGCTGTGGCACCCACTTAGGGTTCTTTTTATCAGTCATATTACCTCTTAACCATTAATATACAGATCAATGCGCGCCAAGTGTTCGCTTTCAAGAACGGTATCCACAGTGGTCAGATCCATCTTATCTACCGTACTGTTGTCTCGGCCAAATACGATAGGCCCTTTTAACTTCTTGCCTTCTAGCAGCATCGGCAACCATTGGCGGTCACCATCCCACATGTGCTCATAGGGAATTTCATCGATCGTTAGCCAATGAGGTTCCATTTCGTCTGTTTCCTCTACATTGCCTGTGAAAGTACGCAAAAAGTATACATAACCTACATGTGTTAAGCTTTCATCAAAAGGAAATTGAAAATCAAAAGCAGCCACACATTCTAAATCTTCTGGGCGACCATGAAGTCCAGATTCCTCAAATAATTCGCGAATAGCACAGTCTCGGAAGCTTTCACCAGCCTCGAGTTTACCGCCAAATCCATTATATTTATCAGCCCCGAAACCACGTTTTTTACGACCTAGCAATATGCGATTTTGTTCATCAATAGGAAATACGAGCGTAGTCGGTTTCATAGGGCCTCCTTAATCGTTAAAATAACACTATATTATTATACCATTATTTCATGTACGAATGGGCTAATTATGGTATGATTAAGAGTATAGATTTTCTTATACGGAAGGAGGCACATGATGAACAAACCACTTAGATTTAATATTGAATTAGGGCGCACAAAACCCGTCAATATTCGCGATGAACAAGTGCGTTGCCCCTTCTGTGACCGTTCAAAGTTAACGGACATCCTCGATACATCAGGCCATATTATTTGGCTTATGAACAAATACCCTGTGCTAGAAAAAACTTGGCCTACAGTTATCATCGAAACGGAAACCGATGAAGGCGAGTTTTCTACCTTACCTGCTGACGAAGCAGCACACATTCTGCAATTCGGTCTCGATAAGTGGCGTGAAACTCGGCAACGCAAGGAGTTTAAATCCGTACTATTCTTTAAAAACCATGGCTATATGTCTGGCGGCTCTATTCGCCATCCACACAGCCAAATCATCGGTCTAGAAAATTACGACTACCACAAGGATATTACGGCGCAAAACATGGAAGGCTGGCTCTTACACGAGGATCAGCATGTACGCATTACCTTGTCTACTCATCCCATAATTGGGTTCTTTGAGTACAACATTCGCTTCAAACCTGATACGCCAGTTCGTCCTGTAGCCATTCGATTACAACAAGTTTTGCGCTATGTGTTGCACACTCTTGTCTAACCTTAGCCAGTCCTACAATTATTTCTTTTATAATCTCGAGGACGGCTATGACTACATCAAGGTGGTGGCTCGTTATGTAACAACACCTCTCTACGTGGGCTACAAAATTCCACAAACCTGTGACGAAGAACGGGCTGCTAAAATCATGCGCGATATTGCACCTTATTTACAGGCTACTAAATAGGTATAGCTACAAAATAGTTCTCATATACATATATTTTGAACATGCATATTGTTAATTACATAAATTTTGACCATCTATGATAATTACATAAGGTTTGAACATCTATGATTTTGACCATAGATAATTGAAAGGATTTTTATGAAAGTATTTGCCATCGGCGACCTCCATCTATCTGGCAATCCTCCTACAAAGCCGATGGATATTTTTGGTCCCCACTGGGATAATCACTGGGCCCGCATCAAAGAGCATTGGGCTAATAATGTAACAGATGATGATATTGTCTTTCTCGTAGGAGACATGAGTTGGGCACTACGCCTCGACGAAGCGGCTCGGGATTTACAAGAAATTGCATCTATGCCCGGCAAAAAATATATGATTCGTGGCAACCACGACTACTGGTGGTCATCATCAAACAAAATGAGAAACCTCATGGGCGATGCTATCACCTTTTTACAAGGTCATGGTACAGCAGAACTCATTCAAACAAGAAGAAGGCCCTCGCATTATTGCCTTTGGTGGAACACGCGCCTACCTCTGCCCTGGAGACTCCCATTTCTCACACCAGAAACAGACCAATCCATTTACGATAGAGAACTGATGCGTACCGAATCAGCATTACAAGAAATGGATAGGGCTGTGGAAACACTCCTAGAACAGCTCACAGCTGAAACAAACATAGAAACAACAGGTTCTGAAATAACAGAGCCATTAACAATAGACATACACAACTACACCAGTAACAAAACTGTTATTGTTGCACTACCCTCCGTTTAATGAGTCCAACACTCCTTCAGGCTTTACAGCACTCATGGAGACATACAATGTAGATACTTGTATCTTTGGACATTTACACGATCAAATATCCTTTAAGCGCATTCCAAAGGAATTTGGCACACACCAAACTAGAGCTAGTATCTGCAGATTACCTAGGCTTTAGACTGAAAGAAATTATGTAAGGAGAGACCATGAGTCGCATTCATAAAGAACATTTACAAGCGGGATATATCTTTGGCGATACTATCAACCAAGAATATATTTACTTGCCCTCTGGTGAGGTAGGTACGGACCACCCATTGGCTGTCCTTGAAACACCGACAAAGCGTGAGGATATCACATTGGATGAAGCGGTCCACATGATTGACACATTAACATTAAAACGTTGTAGCCATCCTACACTAGGGAAAAAATCATTTTAATGATACACTAACGCTAAACCGTTGTAGCCATCCTACACTAGGAAAAATCATTTTAATAAAACATAACTGCTTAAACATCAAAAAGCGGGTAGAGTAGATCTACCCGCTTTTTTGTGCTCCAAAGATTAGCCTAAGAATCCACCATGCCCCATGCGAATGCAGTCTTCTTTAGTAATTTCATCATTTGCTACGAGGCGTGGCAAAATTTCATCAAATGCCGTTGGTTTGCTAAATAATACGCCACCTGGAACACCAAGAATCGGTGTACCATCAGCACAGTAAGCAATACAAACCATGGAACCTGGCAATACAGGTAATCCGTATGTCACTACGCGATCTGCATAGCGTTTAATGGCCCCTGGTGTTAAATCGTCAGGGTCAACGCTCATGCCGCCGGTACAGAAAATAATGTCGGCGCCAGCTGCTTTTACCTTATCGATAGCCGCCACGATATCGTCTGTATTATCCGTTACGATTTCATGAGCCACTTTTGTGACGCCAAATTCTGCACAACGTTCCTCAATGATTGGGGTGAAAGCATCTTTAATACGGCCTTCAAATACTTCGGAACCTGTAGTAACAATGCCCATTGTTTTGCGTACGAATGGTTTTACATTAAGTAAAGGCTTGCCATTAGCAATTTTCTTTGCATCCTCCACTTGTTGTTCCTCTAATAACAATGGAATACAACGCATGCCCGCTAATTTATCGCCTACTTTCACCGGTGTATTATTAAATCTCGTTACGATAGTAAGCTCGCCAATGCTGTTGATAGTATGTAATCGTTCTACATCGACCTTGAATAAGCCATCTACGTCTGCAATAGCCTCGATTTTACCTTGCGCCATAGGTCCATCGTGCATATTTTCGCCACCTGCCATATTGTACAAAGCACGTGCCACGTCCTCTTCGTGCAAGAATCCTTCATCCTCAGGTTCCATCACAAAAGATATGTTCTTTACCAAGGTCTAGTAATTTCGGAATATCCTCTTCTGTAATAACATGGCCACGACGGAATGGCGTATCTTTCACCTCTCCTATGACAATGCGTACTAAATCATGTATTAATGCATGCCCTACGGCATCTTGTGTTCTAATGGATTTCATAATATCTCCCTTTATAATTTCTATAATCTGGTATTCTATCTAAATCTCTTACTAAATAATCATATAAAAATAGATGTATTTATGCTGTAACTCAAGTCACCTTATTCGGCTTAGATTAGATAGCCCAGAGCATACGCGCCAATACTACACCAATCCAGCAAAGGATTAAGCCCCCTACAACTTGTACAAAGCCATAGAATAAGGCTTGTACATAGGACTCAGCCATCATGAGTTGTAACATTTCAAAGGCAAAGGTAGAAAAGGTGGTAAAAGCGCCAAGACCGCCTACAACAAGGAAGAATCTAGCCCATTGTGGTAAATCTGGCTTTTGCATGTAGAGGCCTAACACGAGGCCGATGATGAGGCAACCGATAAGGTTAACTACGACCGTACCATACGGAAAGGAGCTCACCTTTGTCATAACCCATTCGCCAAGAGCCATGCGACACAACGCACCAACAGCTCCACCAATAGCAACTGCTATATATTTTTCCATAGGGCCTCCTCTATTTATAACAACATACTAATTTCTTTGGTCACAGTACCAAAGTATATAGGTAGTAAGACTTTCACAATCCGTGTAATTATCTGAAATAACCGATAAATATCTAGTTTTCTATATTAGTCAACAACCAACAGTCTCAGTATACTATATTTAGAGAGTCGGGAAAAGGAAGGAGTCCCTATGAACCCCTCAACAGCACCATTGACCGAACTGCGGATTAATACGTACGAAGATCCAATTTTACAACATCAATACGTATGTTTAGGCCATAAAATCGCCAATATTCGCGTATCTCTAAATATGTCCCAACATGAGTTAGCCCGCCATGTCGGCATCAGCCGCAGTTATTTAAGTAAACTAGAGTGTGGCACAGGCATATCCGGCATGTCTTTAGAAATTTTATTTAAAATCGCTCAAGCATTCCAAATCGACGTAGGTCAACTAGTGCGGCTGCGCATCGTTGACTATAAAAACTGCAATGCCCACCTAACATCACATTATAAGAGGTTAGAGTTTCTAAACCATACCAAAAACCAAACCGTTAACAACTTACACAAAAAAACTCATGTTAATTAGTTATCTTAAATTAACTAGATTAGCTAGATTAACTAAATAAACTAGATTAACTAGATAAACTAGTTTATCAGCCAAAAAAGCTCCGCCATGGGCGGAGCCTTTTGTGTCGTTATGCCTATGGGCACGTTAGACATTATACTTCATTAAGTTTTTTGTGTTGCACTTCAGCATTTGCTTTTTTGAAGATAAATGCATTATTAATATGCTGACGCATAGCAGTTTCTGCGGCCACTTCATCATGACGCTCAATAGCATCTACGATATGATCATGTTCATCGTCGCAATCATGGGTACGAACTGCATTAAAAGAGCTAATGTACATATCGCGGTTAACGCGTTCACGGAAGCTCGCTAAGTATTCTACAACGCGTTCATTACCAGAATAATGAGCGATCATAGTGTGGAAACGACTGTTTACTTCAACGCGTTCTGTAGCATCTTCGATTTTATGCATTTCTTTACAAATATCTCGCAATTCTTTAATTTGTTCTTCTGTAGCATGACGGGCACAAAGTCGTGCACCAAGGCCTTCCATTACTTCACGCACTTGATACAATGCAATAATTTCCTCTGGAGTGTCTGCTTTTACAGTAACACCCTTCCAAGGAACAATAACTACGAGATTATCTTTAGCCAATTTACGGAATGCTTCGCGAACAGGTGTAGCACTCACTTGCAATTGTTCTGCAATTTTTACTTCGTTAAGCTTTTCTTGTGGCATCAATTCGCCTGTTAAAATCGCTGTTTTTAATGTTAAATAAACTTGTTCACTAAGTGGTAATCTTTCAATAGAGTCCACAGCGGACAATTTGTATTTATCTTTAGAATCTTGTCGTCCCATTTAAATCCCCTAAACCTTAATACTCATCCTATCTTTCACACTTTCAAAGAACGGTTAAAATGAGTATAATATATTATACAAAACATTTTTATAAAATATGTTGCACACAATATCTAATACAGTGTATACAATATAATTATAAAACTCATATCTAAAACTGTCAATCTAGCAATCTAACAATAGATAATAGCTATATCTCATTTTTGAAAGTAAGGAAGTTGTACCATGAGCCGTTGTTTAGTTATCATAAATCCTGTATCAGGGGTGGCGGTGCGGCACGTCGCTATGCCCTCGATTTACAATGGAAATTGAGCACCTTGTTTGAAACGATTGAGGTCAAATTCACTACTGGTGAAGGCGATGCTACACGTTTCGCAAAGGATGCTTGCGAACGTGGGTTCGATGCAGTATTTTGCATGGGTGGTGATGGTACTGTTAACGAAACTGTTAATGGCATTGCTCAAGGGGGATTCAAATCTACCTTTGGCTTTATCCCTGTTGGTACTGTTAACGATATGTCTCGCGCACTTGGGATTCACCAAAATCCAGCTCAAGCGATCAAACGCATCGACATCAATGAAACAAGAACAATTGATATTGGTCGTTGCAATGACAAATATTTCTGCAATAATATCGCAGCTGGTGTTATTCCAAAGGTAGTAGAAGAGGTTACCCCAAAGGAGAAAAAAGCATACTCGGCCCTCTCGCCTACTTCTTGCGCGCAGGCCAAGCCTTATTTACAACAAAGGACTATACATATCGCATCAAAACGGAGAACGACGATTTTATCTGTAAATCCCCTCTCGTTTTAGCATTGCTTACCAATGTAGTATCTAGCTTTGAACGGTTCATGCCTGAAGCCTCCGTCGACGACGGCTACATGCGTATCATTATCTTCAAAGAATACTTTATTCTCGATATTCTCAGCGTAATACCGCTCATCATTAGTGGTGCTATTTATAACTCTCGTTATACAACTACATTAACTGTGAATAAAGCATCCATCGAGCTCTTATCTAATGTTGATGACTTAGCAACCAATATGGATGGCGACCAAGGTCCATCCATGCCGGTAGATATCGAAGTATTACCACGGGTTCTAAAAGTATTTGCCCCAGCAAAACACAAAAAGAAAAAGGCTTTGAATTTGCCTATACTACCACATATTTAATAAATTGTAGAGAAATCTATAAGACGAAACTATATAGCAACCTATAACACAAAACTATACAGTAATCTATAACACTAAAAGCTCTCAATTCAAGAATAGAGAGCTTTTTATATTTGCTGGACTATAGGCTACATCTGTATAGATATATACACTACGCATAAGTACAGTCTTATGCCAATCATAGGATTTTATAGGCTAATCTATAATGATTGCATCATGCAAACGGAAGCTATAGATATAACATGCTTTCACAGGCATCCCTGTCAATCGCTGCAAGGCCTCTTTATAGAGATCCATTTGTATTTTATAACGCTTGATGAGGTCTTCCCCAGATTTGACGCGGTCCGTCTTGTAATCTACAAGAACCCACTCACCATCTTCTTCAAAGGCAGTATCGATAATACCTTGGAGGAATAGATTTTCGCCGTCCTCTAAGGTATCATATACGCGTTTCCCTTCAAAAAGCATACTGAACGGCAATTCACGTTCTATGCGCTTCGCGTTGATAAGACGCTGCCCAAGGTCAGAACTAAAGAATTTATATAGACTTGTATCACTCAATAAATTTCGTTCTTCCTCTGTGAAAGTCCCTTTCATAACAAGTGCATCAAGCTCTTTTGTTAAAGAAGCTTGAGTATACTGCGCAAGAGGAAGCCATTGCATGGCCTCATGCATCAAGGTACCCCATTGAGCCCCCGTCAACACATCCTCTTCAGACTGTAATGCTTGTGGCTTGCGACCGAATACGGAATTCGCCAATTCGTCGGATGAAACAGTTACATCTGAAGCCTCCGTAATTGGTAAACCAGCAGGATTGATATTCTTCGCCTCAACATTTACAGATGATTTTGGATCTATCTTAATAGCTTGGCCTAAGATTGCATCTGAAACGGCTCGTTTAGCCCCTGTATCTACCGTTATAATCGGTTCGTTTAGGGTATCAATAGTGCCTGCTTCAAGTTCACGTTCTTGGAATCGTCGTTTCAATTCACTGACGGAAATCTTAGCCGTGCGCCGCGTAGCGTCGCTATACGGATAACTATAGTTGAAGCGGTCTATTCGATTTCCTGTGGCAATTCCACAGCATTAACAGCTTGTAATTCACGCACTTTATTGATGGTAGTTTCATCGATATCTGCTTTATAATCGAGGTCACCATAGAGAGAGCCATCGTGGATTTCCACCTTGATGCGACACTTTTTTTATCTGGTAAATCAAAATAGGTCGGCCCTTCGTACTCAATGGCTACACGCAATGGGTTACCACCGTCCTAAATGACGGGTAAAGCCCATAACTAACCATTCTAGATACGTATTAGCTTGGGTGATAATATCCGTCGGCAATTGTTGACCTTCCACAGCGGCAACATTGTTAATGAGCTCACCTAGGCTAGATAACTTACCTGCAGAATTCTTGAATCCCTTTACAAAACCCGTTAGGAACAATTTATCTCGAGCTCGTGTTAAGGCTACATAGAGAATACGCTGTTCCTCTGCTTTGAGGGCCGCTTCCTTTACATCTTTTATATAGAACCACGGCATAGTTGGGAAAGGATACCCGAATATCTGGGAAATATCCCTTAAGACCAAGTCCTGCATTCTTATCGATGAGGAGTTCTGAACGAAGGTCCATCATGTTGAACCGTTTTTGAACGCCAGATAAGAATACTACAGGAAACTCAAGGCCCTTACTCTTGTGGATGGTCATGAGGCGTACCACATTATCCGCTTCGCTTACCACATTGGCAAGGGGCATATCTTGGTTACTATCGCGCAAGCTTTCCACAAAGCGTAAAAATCTAAAGAGTCCACGGAAGCCAGATGCCTCATAGCCCTTAGCTCGGTCATACAGAGCGAGTACATTCGCCCGGCGCACGAGACCATTCGGCATGGCACCTACATAGTTAACATAGTCTTGAGATTCGTAAATATCCCATAGCAAATCTGTTACACCGTGACGGCGCGACAAGGTGCGCCACCGCTCCATATGGTCAATAAAAGCTAATAAACGCTCATCTTGAGCCTCTTCAGCATAGGCTGGCATGAGAGACCACAGAGAACCCTCACCAGATAGGCGCAGTGCACCTAGTTCGTTTGCATCAAGCCCTACGAGGCCAGAGTGCAATACCGCCGCCATCGGCAAGTCTTGCTCCGGATTATCTATGATGGATAACAATGCTAGTAAGAGTTGAATTTCTTGTGCTTCAAAGTAACCATCTCGTTCGTTTACTACCGCAGGGATACCCGCTTGGCGCATGGCCTCTACAGCACGGGTCCCCCAACCAGCCAAGGATCTGCGCAAAATAGCAAAGTCACGCCATTCGATTTGACGGAACGTACCATCTGGATTTTGCACCTTTTTCTTAGCACCGTGGATTTCCTTAATCTTTTGAATGATGAAATCTAGCTCACGCTCGTTGTTTTCAGGGTCACCCACCTTCGTCCTCGTCGCTTTCACTAGCACTGAGAGTATCCTTACTCACATCTAAGAGCTGTAATTCCACGTCTCCTCCAATCCAATCCTCCGGTGCATCCTCAACGATTCGGCCAGGAATAAGGGATTCCGCCTCCGTATAATTGAGCTCCGCTGCCTCTTCTGTCATAATTTGGTAGAACAAGAAATTCGTAGCGGCTAAAATATTTTCGTGAGATCGGAAGTTCTTTGCTAGGTCGATACGGCGTTCTACCGCATCAGTACCGCCGTAGGTATTGTATTTCTCCATAAATAGAGAACTGTCAGCCATACGGAAGCTATAAATCGCTTGCTTCACGTCCCCTACGTAGAACCGGTTGTCGACGCGAGAAATCAAGTTAATAATCGTCTCTTGAACACCATTCGTATCTTGGTATTCGTCGACCATGATTTCTTTGAAAGTATCTTGCAGTTCCTTCGCTACCTCAGACGGCTGAGGGTCATCCTCTGTGCCAGGCTCAACAAGAAGAGCTAAACATAGATGCTCCAAGTCACTAAAGTCCATGATACCTTGTTCTTGTTTCATATCTCGATACGCCTTATGGAACGCAATAGTTAGCTCTACTAAACCTTTGATGATTGGATATTGAGCCTTGAACTGCTCTTGCAATGTAGCTTCGGGCACTGTGAATACAGCAGCTTGCATCGCTTTAAGGTCATCTTTATTTTGGGAACCTAAAGATTTAAACTCTGCTACCAATATAGGATCAAAGGCTTGTGCCTCTTTTGAGCCCATGCGGAACTGGTCCTTAATAAAGGTATCCGTATGCTTACATACTTCCACCCATATCATCCCAAGTTTGGGCTGATGAAAGCATGCTTAGTGCGGCTAGTTGGTTATCATAAATATTTTGCCATTTATGAGGCCCCACTGGATCCAATAAGATTTGTTCCATCCGCTCTAAGCGCTCACGAATGCGGTCAATAACAGCTACATGTTGATCCCACATATATTGGCCCCATAGGGTCTCACTGGGATTTACAGTCATGGCCTCTTTATAAGGCTCTAAGGCTTTTCGTAACCAACCGTCAGGATTAGCAAGAGACATAGCGTAGTTATATAGCGACATAATCTTCGCCGTTAAGCCCGCATCCGATTTATCATCACTGAAGAAATCTGCCAATTCATAGATATTATAAAGGCCCTCTTCGTAGGATTTAGTCAATAAATCAGCTAATACCTCTTGTTGTAACAATGCCATTTCTGCTTCGTTACCGATGCGAGCAGTAGGGTTAATATCGAGCTTGTAAAAGTAAGACCGAATCACCCATTGGCAGAAGGAGTGCAATGTAGAAATATGAGCAGACGGCAACAGATTAAGCTGTCGTTCAAGGCGCTCTTGCATGGCTGCATCCTCGGTGGATTCCATGGCTTTCGCCAAAGCAAGACCAATACGAGCGCTCATCTCTTGAGCAGCCGCCTTTGTAAAGGTTACAACCATGAGCTCTTGAACGGATAACGGATTATCCATGTCTTTTAAGACGAGTAATAATACGCTCTACGAGAACCGCCGTTTTACTGAGCCGGCCGCTGCAGCGACTAGCAAGGTTTGATTATCTAAGGACGAGTCCTTCGGCGCAATAATGGCCGACTCCTGCTCTGGCGTCCATTTAACACCCATGGTTTTCACCTCCTTTATTATTACTATTTGCTACGTTACTTTTATTAGGTACGTTACTTTTATTTCTGTCATTGCTATTATTGCTGTCGTTACTGTTGTTTCCTTCGTTAAGAACCTCTTTCATCCGTTCTAACGCATCATCTTCAGATAAGCCGGACAGATAGTTATACTTATTACGGCTAGAGTCAAAACGGCATACAGTATTGTAATCACAGTATGTACAAGGTCTATTCTTATTTAACTGGTAAGGTTGAATTGGGAATTGACCGTCCCCAATGTGGCGGCCGATGTCAGCCATTACATGATTGGTGTAGCGGCACATCACATCAAATTCGCCAGGATTCTTAACCTTACGCAAGTCTCTACTAGAAATGGTTTGATCCTTTTTCGTAGCGATTGGTACATATGGTCCTCGTTTAGACCATAGGACAAAAATTTATTATCGATATGCGTCAACAACTCAACATCGTCTGAGAAGTACCCACTGTTTTTCCACGCATCGCTTTCCGTTGCCAAAGATACTGCATCTTCATAAGAGATAGGAGCATCAGCAGGAATTTTAGGGTTCTTCACATAGGAATACACTACAGCCGCAGGAGCTATAGATTCGCCTCGGGCATTTACCATAAGCGGATTCTAAGGCCAATAGATAGGTCATAAGCTGCAATTTAAGGCCATAGTATACATCTTGTGCCGTTACATGGGCGCCGCCCGATTTGTAGTCGATAACCATACCATAAGTTTGACCATCTCGGGTATATTCATCGATGCGGTCAATTTGACCGATGAGGCGTAAATAACGCTCTTCTCCCAAGGCGGTACCCGAATCGGATCCCAGCCCCTTGACGTCCAAAATCTTGCTCTAAGTATTTCGTATCAAAATCACTGCGCTTCGACCACTCAACGAGGCGGTCTACCGTCACATGTAATGTTCTTTGTACGCGCTGCTCGATTGCCTTTTGGTAGGCATCACTCGTTTCCTCGCCGCCCTGATTTTCTTGTAAAATCTCATCGGCTACAGAGCGGCACAAATTTTGTTGATCCTCTTCGTTAAGGTCACGCCATTGTTTATTATGATCTAATAGATAATTACCTAAACGCTCTAGGTTAGCATGAAGGAATGTACCAATTTCAGGAGCACCAAAGGAACGTACACGACGCGGTTCTAGTTTCAAACCATATTGAGCATAGAACTTGAACGGACATTGCTGATATCTCTCTAGACGCGTTACAGAACCAGACATATAGCCTTTAGATAGGAATAATCCATTCACTAAATCCTTCGTAATGACAGGCACATCATTATTATCTCGAATACCACGAGATACCTCACCTAAACGAGGACGGTAGGTGTCGCTTTCACGAGCCCAGTTATAGAGGCCCCACCACAATGGATTGACCTCATGACCACTAAAGAGGGCGCCCCAGCGCTCAGACAACAGGGACAAACTCTGTAAAGGTCTCCATACATAATCCGATCAGTATCAGGTGCAATAGAGAGTGGAATATCTATAGGCTTACCCGCATAACCAAGGGATTCTAATCGTTTCACCACGAGAGAGGGCTCAAGGCCGGTTCCATCTTCACCAGAACTTGCATAGGACAGCGTCAAGGAATCGGATGCGCTCGCGTCATAGCTAGGTATAATAGGAAATTCTCGTTGAAAGCCTTCGGCAAAGCACCTTCCGCCAACGTAATGCCGGCCTCCGCCAATTCCTGACGTTCCTTATCCTTAATAAGGCCTTCATCGCCCATGCTTTGTGGGAATACGCCTTGGTTGAGGCCCATTACAAATACCTTAGGCCACCATTGGCTATAACCGCGTTCGATGGTAGTGATTACCACATGATCTAATGACGGAGGAATCATGGAATAATTTACATCGCTCAATCCTTCTTCGAGGAGCAACATCATCTCATCCAGTGTCAACACTTCATCCTTCATGACCATAGAGATTTCATCTATAAAAGAAATAACCGCATTGTACATCTGTTCATGGCTGGCTTTCGACTCTTGATTCCCCCACCGTTTCTGCATCTTTTGCCCATTCATAGAGACGCTCAGGCACTTGCAATGTTTCTAACAAACCATACAGCTGCGCCACCCCACTCAGCGCCCGTATGTCCTTCGCTATGAGCGGCAAAGTCAAACCACGGGGATAATATATCCATAATGGTTTGCCTCGCTTGATTAACACGTGCTCTACGAGGTGCATCTAAGTGACTTTCTTCATCTTGCCCCTCATGAAAGCCTCGTAAATACGGCCAGCTTTCACGTTCCCATTTATAATGGTCGATACCAAACTCGAGTACGTAATTTCTCTAATTCATCTACGGCCTCACGGGAAAGAGGGGCATCAAGTCTGTTTTAAGCAATAAGAACATACTGTCTCGACTGTAACTATGGCGCACAATATCAAAGAGGGCTGTCAACAATTCGCCTAACGGGTGATTTTTCATAGGCCGCTGACGGTCGATAAAATGCGGAATGCCATACCGACCGAAGACCTTTCTCTAAGGTATCCTCCGTACGTTTCCGACTCGCGCGATAACGCGATCTGGAGAGGATTCAACGTAGGCTAAAATACGGCGAGCCATCGCATCTGCTTCTCCCGTTCTCGATTATATCCACGAATGAGTGGAATAGTAGTATCCGTAGAATTTTGTTTGCTAGGACTAGTAAAGTAATTAGATTCTAATTCTTGTACAATTTGAGGACCCCGTTTCCCGTCAAAATCCAACCCAATTAATTCTAGATCCATAACGAGCCACTAAAGTGTCGTAAATCTCTAAAGGACGGCTAAAGAGATGTTCCCCTCGACGTGCAACATGTAAAGCCTTTGGCGCCATTGGCAAGTCGATAGTAATAACCGCTTCCTTCGCCAAATCAAACAAGGTGTAGATCAACTCGTAGTGCGTAGGTGTAAACCAATGGAAGCCATCGATAAAGACATGGCTATTTTCCATCAGAGGAGATTGGGGCAAAGCCTCAACGATTTCCATGATAGGATCGATGTCGCGCTCTCCATGACGACTGATTTCCTCTTCATAGGCAGCCATACAAATGGCAAGTTCGCGCAATTTCTTTTGTAATACTTTATTTTTTACAGACTCCGCCCCACGTTCTAGGTCTGTAGGACCAACGCGGAATGCGCGAAACTCAGAGAAAAGCTGTTGCAATACAGAAGAAAACTCAGGGCGTTTTGTAGCCTGTTCTAAGAGACCTAGCTCCTTTTGTTTTCGCTTCATAACAAGGCGCAACAACATAGACCGGCCAAAGCTAGATAAGCTTGATTGACCGGCCCCTTTAGAGCCTATAGATTGATATACTTGGTAACCCAAACGACCAAAACCTACGACGCGAACCGTAGTAAAACCTTTTTCAGGCATAAATTCTGCCAGCTCTCGCTCTACCCGATACGTAGCTGGCTCAGGAACGAGTAAGATTATAGGTTCCCCTGGACAATCGGTCATGACTTGACGTATCCGTTCATATACAGCACGTGTCTTGCCTGATCCTGCTCGTCCATAATAGACGCTAATACTCATGAGACCTCCCTAGTGAAACTTTCACCATCTCAATTTATATAATTTATATAATTCGCAAATTTCATCTTATTTATATATTTTTTGTTTTTAGGTATAGCCTAAAACTATTTTTTTCGATATAATATATTACTATACGTAAGTATTATTATATAGTAATATGACATTCTGTGCTTAATTCTGGGGTAAATTTAAGCTAATTGTACAATATTTGACTCATCTGATTATATTTGTTTATAATTAAGAAAAAAATTTATATTTTATTTACAATTAACAGAATTTCATATATAATACATTTTAGTATTTGTGTTATTTGTAAAAATCATGTATTTAGGAGTGAACTATTATGAACAAAAAACATTTAGCAGCTGCTTTCGCAGTATTTGCAGCTACAACTATGTCTTTCTCTGCTTTCGCAGCATCCGTTGATGCTAATGCACGTGCTTACGAACGCGCTGCAGCTGAGCAATATACTTACGCTGCACCTCAAGCAGCTACACCAGCGTACCAATCTGGTTACGTAACAAGCGCACCACGCCCTGGTTACAAACCATTACCAGCGGTACCTTACACAGCAGGTGACATGGCACAACAAATGCCTGTATCTAAAGAATTAGGCGATCCAATCTTCGTAGCACCTGAAACAACAGCTGTAGGTCTTCAAATCATGGACCCTATCGCTACTAACAGCCAACCTGTATACCAAGAAACTGTAACTTCCGTAACAGCTAATGGTAACGGCAGTGCATATGTTTCCCGTTATAAAACTAACCAATTAAACGCATTCGACTTGTTGTTGAACGGCAAATCTTACACTTACGACTTGCCTGCATACACTAACGGCTACCAAGTGAAAACTGCTAGCTCCTACAACCGTGCTGGCGACGGCGTTGCAAATGTATTCTCTACAAACGTAATCACTGAAGCAGTTGTAAACAACAACTCCTTGCGTATCACTGTTAACATGACTCAACCAACAGCTGTAGCAGCTGCTAAATTGCGTTCCATGCAACAAACTGGTCAAGTAGCAGGCGGTGAAGTAGCTGCATTGTTCGCTTACAATGAAAGCTATGATGGTGTAAAACAAGCTGCTCATTACGACGTATTCAACAACAGCAACCGTTACATCGTTGTTAAATCTGGCGCTGTAACAGTTCCAAATGGTGCACAACACCCTTACGCAACTGCATTGTTCGCAGTAACTGAAGACACTGTAGCTGCTGTAACAGTATCTGGCAACACTGCTGATACTTACGACTTAGTAAAAGGCACTGCATACGCAATCGCTCAATCCGCTAAGGTTGGCAACGCACGTCGCTAATTCTAACTATAATTCGTTACGAATTTAATTATACTTGTGAAAGCCATAAGCTTTTACAAAAAAGACTATAAATCACTAAATCCCCTAATGAGGTATCTCATTAGGGGCTTTTTTTTAGTCATGTAAAGACGTCAAAACCGTCTAAAAATCTTTAGACCTTGTAAAAAATCTATAATCTTGTAAAAATTTCTAGTGCTTTGTAAGCCATCAAGCGATAGCCTAGCTCGTTAGGATGTACTTCTCCAGCAAAGACGATTTGTCCGATTTGATCTGCTTCAAACAAGGTCGTATAGAAATCTATGACCTTAATATCATGAGCTGCTGCATATGCTTTTAGCTGTTCATTGACCTCTCGTACCACAATGTCGAGTCCATCCATATCGCTATCGATTTGTGTTTCTAAACCAATAATAACCTTCCCCTTTGTACTCGCTAGTTCAATAGCTTTCACCAAGGTCTTGAACACATATGCACTATCTCGACCTTGTAAGATATCATTAGTACCACACATTAAGAAGATATGACGCGTTGAATCAGCTACAGCCGTAACCGCCCAGTTTTCAATATTATAAATCATGGCTTGTACAGAGCAGCCATCCACCCCATAATTCGTAAAGTTTACCCCCTCTATAGATGCATCACAAATTTCAACCCAACCTTGACCATAAGGCACATCATAGCCACGCGTAATGCTGTCGCCAAAACAGATAATTTCCATATTCATCCCTCCTGTACTATGCATTAATCATATAATAAAAATGACAATTATACACAATATACATAATATGGAATTTTATATGCACTCTTCATGGAATTACACCTACGACTATGGTATACTAATTCCACATAAGAGAGGTCAAAGATGAGAAAACTATATCCCTTTTTAGTGATTGCTCTGGCTAGTCTTCAAACAGCTAGTGCTATTTCACAATACGAATTAGAAAATAAACCTACCCAATTCCAAGTTGCTTATAATAGCCCTACTGAGACTGTGTATATCGACTTGAGCACCATCAATTTAGCACAAGCGGGACCGACGTATAATACATTACACGCTCGTACTATTAGTCTATATAAGCAACAAAACATTATTGCAGACTATATGACTAATTATACATACCATCGTGGTAACACATCTAAAGATATTTACCTCATGGACTGGCATGTGGCTCCTGCTAAGTTTTACCAAGTAAATGGTGCTCCTATTGGAATGGCAGACAATCACCGCTCCGTTTTATCTACAGGGTGCTCGCGTAGCTCCAGAAAGGCTCGGCCGTCGCTGAAATAGGTCAGTTTATCTTGCACAATGCCTTGGAAATGGAGCGAATCACATATACCTTTACAAACCCCTATGTGCCACCGCGTCCATATAAACCGATGAATACCCCTGCCCCTACGGCAGAGAAACCATTATTTGGGGTTCAACCACCTGAAGGTGTATATAAACCACTGAACCAACTAGAATCGCCTTATGCATATCATCAACCGCGATTAAAACCATCTAAGTTGGGTGTATATGGACCAGTTCCTCCACCACCTCCAACAGGACCACGTCCTGATTGGGCTCTTGATATACAAAATCAAGACTTACCAGATCCGAACACACCTATGAGTCAATGGGGCCCACAACCAGATTATAATGCGCCACCCAGACCATAGGGACGTATCCCTATTCTAACTATATCCCTTAGGATATAAGTTTATACTACGGCTACATTAGCTAGGTTTTTCATTACCTTGAAGTTTATCCAATAGAATACAAGACTACAAAAAAGGACCCATACGGGTCCTTTCTTTTGTTATAGTATTTATATTTTTATGTACCTATATATCCTAATTAGATGCTTTCACATTATTTAAGACGAATAAAGAACAATGCACATGCACCGATTACAGGCGCAATAGCGATGGACATCAAGGACATTTGGTAACTGCCCGTCATAACGAGGACATTGCCCAAGAGAAGTGGCGCCAATAGGAGAGCACCGATTTGGTTGAATAAGTTTACGAAGCCCGCTGTAGTACCGCGTAAATGAGGTGCTGCGGATTGAATTACGAGAGCATTTGTTAAAGCACTATGCATGAAAGCACCAATACCAAGAATTGGACCTGTAACGAAGAGCATATTCGGATTGGATGTACTAGCGAATACGATCAACGCCGGAGCAAACAGGAACATAACAAGCGCGGCTAAATGGTTTTTCTTGATTGGTAAAATATCGGACAAGATACCGATGGTTGGTTTCGCAATTAGTGCTGCCGTACCGAACACGCTCATAACTTGGCCTGCATAGATAGCAGTTACACCTAATTGTTTAACCATGTACAAGTTTGCCCATTGCGTTACGCCCCAAGTTGTACCTGTTGCAAAGAAACCAGCGATGGCTAAACAACGAATATTGCGGTTTGAAAGGATGTGCTTTAAGTTCTCTTTCAAGGACGTTTGACCTACGCCGAGCTTAGCCGCCGCTTCAGAAGCCTCTGCTTCACGTTGTGCCATGATTTCAGCACTCGGCTTACGCACTGTGAAGTAACATAATACGAGTACTACCAACGGCAAGATGGCTGTAGCAAGGAATGCAGTTTGCCAACCGTAATGTGTAGCTACATAGGGTGCGTAAAGGTTTACAGTAGTAATACCAAAGGAGGTACAACTCATGAAGATACCTACGGCCGCACCCCGTTGGTTCGGACCGAAGTGATCGCCGATAGCACTCAAGCAAGAAGCTTGTACAGGACCAGACATAACGCCTAGCAAGAAGCGCAAGCCCCAAGCCATGTTATAGTCTGTAATGGTACTCATCAGAGCCGTTACAGCAGCCATACCAATCAAACTAAACAAGATAGTTCGTCTATAACCGATTTTATCGGCTAAGATACCGCCTGGTAATACCGTTAACGCATAACCAAAGTAAAAGGCCGAAATATGCTGTGCCCCCATCTTTGCAGTAAAGTGCAAAGCCTCGTTGAGGATAGGCATAACAGAAGACCAAGATAAACGCATTACAAAACTCAACAAGAACGTGAGCCATACGCTAAGGAGAATTAAAATCTGAGTTCGTGAGAAACTAAGTCGATTCATACGAGCTCCTTTCTACAGAATAAAAACATATAAAGTAATCATACTATAAATAGAAAGAATTTTTCAAATACAAAGCATGACGGATAACATAAAAAAGAACCCTCTACCGATTAGATAAAGGGTTCTCTCTAGTATTATACAAGGCACGGGCTCCAATTGCCTTACCAAGTATATTAATAAATCAAAAGAAACGAGCAACAGGCAACAAATGGCCCAACTGGTCTTTAAAGATTTATATTATACGAATAATATAGCACAAGTACGAGATTAAAGCTATATATAAACCCTCTAGGCATAACCTAAAGGGCTTTCTAAGTCGTGGCGGAGATAGTAGCTATTTCGCATTAGTTGCTTTCTCCGTCTTCTTTGGTCCGGTTAAATCCTTTTTAGTTTTGTTTAAGTCGTTTGTACGAAGAATAATCCACCAGATAGATCTCGATTTATAAAAATATATCCGATGTTCTCAGTTAGATAAAAAATTTCATTTACTTCTTCAGGTAGATCCATTCCTAAGATTTGACCTATAAAAATATATTTTTCTAGAAAATCATCACTCTCTTGCTGTAAATATTCAGGTTGTCCTCCTAGAAAACTCATTTCATCTAAATTCTCAATAGGATTAATTGGATAAAATTTATCTAGATTAAACTTGAACTGATTTTTATCTCCGATGATAACTCTCGTGTATCCTTGAATCGCATCGTCAATTTCAGTAATGTAGTCAAGAAAATAATCTTCTTTATCATAATAAGAAAAAACGTAAATTGCTTTATCTTTATATTCCTTATCCTGAAAATCTGTTTTAAATTGAGGTGCAATAGTCAATAAATTTTCAATTGGCATAAAAGCAACCAATGCTAACTCATGACCATCTGGCGCTATCACTTTATTTGAATAGTCTAAATCTAGCCCAACTAATATATTATTTATATTGGGTTTACTATCTAAAAAGTTAAAATTAACGTATCCATTTTTTTCCATTTAAATTCTCCTAAAAATTTAAGAGCATTTCTCTTACCTACTTTTTTCAATTTTCTAAGAAATTTCTTAGCTTCTTTTCTTAATCCTCCTCCAGAAGTTTTGGGTTTGTAACGATAATCCGCTAAATCTTATTAATTAATTGATATTTATCAATATTTTTAATTCATCTGGTAGTTTGGCACCATTTCTATATGCCTTTTTAGCCCAAAATATGGCTTTTTCTTTATTGCCTTGTGTGAAAAATAAATCGGCTAAATTGGATTGGGCAATTAGATGACCATTTTTTGCCGCTATCTCTAGCCATTTAAATTCCGAATCTTGATCTAAAGATACAAACATATGGTATTGATATAATTTGAATGCTGAGTTTTTATCTCCATTAGTGGCGTTCTTTTCGAGAATTTGAATTTCTTCATCTGAAATCCAATAAGTACTACCTGTTGATATAAAGTTAGTCATTTTAAATTTCTTTCCGAATGTTGTTTACATGATATTAAAGGGGTGTACCTGTGCGTACCGCACATGCCCTACGTCAGGATTGGAAGTTTCATGCGGGCTACAACTTATTCATTCATCTTCATAAGCATCACCATAGCTTTGAAAAGAGGAATCTAACCAAAACCATTCTTTTTCATTGGAAACCAATTTCTCCAGTAGTTCTGTAAATGACTTAGCAATAATGGGAGACTCATCAGGTGTAGCATGAGTTTCTATAAAACTATCATAACAAAAACCAAATCTTTTTTGTTCCAATTTTCTCAATTAATTCTTTGATTTTCATAAAATACTCCTTAGGACTAAGAGTTTTTGTTCAGGCTACAGCTTCGCTAATTATTGATAATAGATTTTTTAGCTATATGTATTAGATCTTTATAATTCTCCATAAAAGGTTCTTCTAATGTGGATTCTAATAAGCATTCTAAGTCATATAATATTTTTTGCTCAGCTTCATCAATAATTTCATTATTTTCAACGAACTTAACAAGACATTCAAAAAAAACTAAGACTTCATGGTTGTTAAATTTAATAATATAGTCGTTAGACTCTTTTTTAATTTCCATAATATTATAATGCTCCTCGAGAAACTACATTTTGTAAATGACTGGTAATGAGATTCTTAAAGAACCAATATTTCAGACGACCTTAAAGAGGATAGTGAGGTCGTCGTAGTAGTAACTTGTGCCGTTGTAGGTTTTCAGGCGGTTATCTTGAACGGTAGGGATAACGAGTTATTTAATCAAATTTATTTTCAAATCGCATAAAAAAACATCCTTTATACCTATTCAATAAAAGAATATTATCATTATTCTCAATAATAAATATTTTTTCATATAGAAAATTTGGAAAATCAGCCAATACATCTGTAACAGCACTATCTATTGCTTCATACTCATCATCTGTCAGTGGCGAATCAATATATACATAAAGAGTAAATAATTCTTCAGTCATATCAAATGCAATAAGTCTGACTTTTTTACAAATTGCTCCAAGAAAAGCCGTTTGCATACTTAAAATAATTTCTTTTTTTTTCATAATTAATTCCTCAGATAAAATATAGAATTTATGTTATATCAGGCAATGCAGGAATAATATGGGCTCTTTTTTGGATGAATGAATTATTCCCCATTCTGTCGGAGTCTCATCTCCTGTATCCTTATCAACACAACTTCCAATAAATCCTGAGGATTTGCAGACGGAAGGGCTGGTATGCGCTATCTGTTATCTTGGTTTCCTCTTTCAGACGCCCTCAGGCGGTGTATTCGCCGTACCACAACAGATTGCTGTCCTTATCGGTCATTTCTCTTGGGATGCCGATTTGGTCGCAGTGGAAGTAGTGGGTTTGTTGGCGTCTTTCACCTTCTTCGTTGATCCGGTTGTGTGCCTGTGCCAAAGGTTCGTAGCTGCCGGAATCAGTGTAGATATAGGTATATCTGCCGTCCAATCTGGCTTCTTGCAGTATATGGCTGTCGCCCCAAACGAAGCGAGTATGGTTTTCGAGGTCGACTGAAACTGTCTGCAAAGCAGAAACAGCGTGCGTTTCGCTCCCCCTAGTCAGAACTGGAGGTTTTGTGTAGGCTACGGCTTGCTATTAATCTGATTATTAAAGGCCGTCTGAAAATCTTGCGTTGGATTCAATGCTTTATCTAGATGGCGATTATCATGTTTTTTATTTAAGCTAGTTTAATTTAAAAACGACAAGCTTCCCCTCAGGATATTTACCTTCCCATCCACAAGGCCAACCCCCTTTAAAATAAGCATCTTCTATCATATTCCAAAAAGGATGATTTTTCTTATATTTGTTATTTAAATAACAATTAAATAAATCGGCATCTATATCACTAAATAAACTATCTTTTAATCCCTCCTCTAAGTGCAAGGAATTCAATTTTTTTTCAATTGCAGGAACAGCATATTCGTCCCAAAAATTGTCATCTTCATCTGTAGATAGCTTTAAAATTAGTGAGTTTGATTCACGCAAATCCGCCCAAACAGTCTCTAAATCATACTGCTGATATGCATATCTTTGTGCTACTGAAATATCTTGAATAATTTTCCATTGGCTGTTTTGATAATTACCTGATACTTCTAATAAATTATTTTTTATAAATCCTAATATTATATTCATTATGTTATTCCTTATTATGTTAAGTAACTAATCCAATCTTGTTTTGTTGTTGGTTTATATAAAGACATACTTCCTGACGTAACATAATTCCGTTACCTTTTCCATTAAGTTTAAATAAGCCTTGTTTTTCTAGAAACCTTAGCTTATGTATTCGATTAATAAAATAATAAGTAGATTTAGGAATTATTTATTAACTTTTCGAGATATTCAATACTTCTGAATAAATAGTGTTCACCTATTTGCTGTATCAAATTTGATGAGTTCCCAAATAATATTTTTTCTAAATACTTTTTTAGAATTATAAGCTCATCTTTTTTTAAGAGATTTAAAGCGTGAGTGATGTTTTCTGCGGCAGGTATATTTATAATAAATTCTTCTATATTTACTGGAATATCATCATTTCTAATGCCATTGCTGATGCTATCAATAATTTTAGGCATTAAATAATTTATTCCTTCTGGTGAAAAAAAGATGAATGGTACTAAATTATGTTCATCAATAATAATTTTCTCTATTGGGGTATATTCGTAATACTTAAATTCATCTTTAAATTCCTCTATTTTATAGATATTTTCTCGATAAAGTTTTTTGAACAATCCTTCTTTAGGATAATCTCTATAGGGAATTTTCAGGAAGGGCATATTTATCTCCATTTTCGGCAATCAATCAGTCGAGGCCTTCGTAGGCAAAGCGGTAGCGCGCACCGTTTTCATTGGTGATGGCTGACCGACTATTTTCCCATGCATACCTTTGTCAGTATTTTTTGGATAAAAATCATAGGGAAGGTCGTCTGAGAATTGATTTTAGACGACCTTGATGTATTGTTGGAGCTCGACCCAACCTATGGTCTAAAAAGGTCTTAAAGAGGCTTGTTACCTTTAAATATATTAAATCTTGATAGATTAGCTCCTTTTGATTGAATATGTTTTATAGCTAATTCAAGTTCATTAAATTCATTAAATTCTTCTATCTCATAATCTTCAGCCTGATCCAATTTATTTTTTGGTACTGTATAGTAATATGTGGTATAAGTTCCATTATTTTTCTTAATAGCAAATACTTGATAAACAATCTCTCCATCAATTTCAATAACTTCATCATATCCTTTTGTTTGTAAATTAGTTAAATTTAACATATCTATCTTCCTATAATATCAATACGCATTTGTTTCCCATCCATAATAATCCCCAAACCAGGTCGCCATTATCATCAGGCATTTCACGTGGGATGCCGATTTTGTCGCAGTGGAAGTAGTGGGTTTGCTGGCGGCTTTCACCGTCTTCGGTTGTCCAATCGCGGACTTGGGCCAAGAGGGCGTAGCCGTCGGAATCGGTGTAGATATAGGTATATCTGCCGTCCCAAACGAATCCGGTTTCCTCTTCGAGGTCGTCTGAAAAACAGAAACTGCGTGTGTGCCACATACACACTACATCAGGATTGAAGATTTTGTGCGGGCTACGGCTTGTTACAAAGACTAATTATTGCATAATTTGTTGTTTTAATTTTTGGTCAAAAGAATTTTCCAGGAAGATCAAATCATGCTTGCTAAACAATCCATTATCATTTTCTAATACTTTTTTATCAAACAATAAAATATTCTGTATTAAAGGATCATTTAGTGGTAATTCATTCTTATTTATAATAAAAATAGCGGTTAATGCTTTAAAACGAAAAGCCTCTGGATAAAGTGCTAAATATTTTAAAACTTCTTTGCTACCGGAATGGAAGGCCATAATGATTGGAATATGATCTTGCTGCAAATGCTTTAATACATCTGGATAGATATTTTTTGCATCATTCTCAGATTCAGGTAATTTAATGGTATCTCCATAAGGAAATGAGGTAATAGGGGGAGCTTTAAAAAAATGCGCCTGCGAGATAGATGGTTGTACAAATACTAAATCATATGGATTTGACGATTTATCATAAGGAGGAACATTTTGGGAGAAAAAATTTCCCATTTCAGAATTGTATGCATATAGGTGAAGTATGACCCCCTCGAAAGTACGAGAATAGCTAAAGGATATTTCACCATAAACATATTTTCCTTTTTTAAATTTAATCCTATCTTTTAGAAAATTAGCATCAGGAATATTCAAATTATTTTTTAAATATTCAATAAGACCTTGAATAAATTCTTTACTTTTCATAATTATCGTCCTTAAAATCAATTTTTGAATGCTAAAGTCATAAAGCGAGCAACGCCTTTGGATGAACCCACATCCGTTTGCTTATCCTTATTTTTTGTTGAAACCATATATGCAGCCCCGTCTCACGGTCAGCGTACTGGTTTTGAAGACGAAAACAGATTTGCGGTTGAGGCGTACGTCAAGAAACTATTTAAATTCTCCCAATAATTTGTTTTCTTAATTCCGCAAATTCATCCGATAAATTATTTTTAAGTTCAGTATAAATTTCATCATCGATTTTACTTTGAGTGAATAGTGTCTTTTCAATATAAGGGATAACTTTTTTAGAACTAATTGAAATTAAAAATGCAATAATTTCATTGTAAATATAAGATTTTTCATTAAGTTGGCTTAGTTTATGTATTAGTAAATTTTCAATTGATTCTGATTTATAATGTTTTCCTTTTAATCCATACAATACCCATGAAATAATTTTGTGATGCTTGCTGTTTAAATTTTTTATAAGATATTCTTTTATATAATTTCTTTTTGGGAAATATGCAGAACTAAATGCAATAGAAATAATTATAGAATATCTATTTATATTCCAAATAGAACTAATATTATTTTCTATAGTGCAAAACTCTTCTTCTCCTAGATTATATTTTTTGAATAGATGTCCTAAAGAAGATATTGCAGATGATTTCACTTTAATACTTTTGTCATTTTGAATAGAGTAAATTAATATAGAGAAAATTTCTTTCAATTCCGTAGTGCTAAGTTCTTCTTGTATTTGTCCCAAGATAAAATTTGCAATTTCTCTATGTTTACTATATCGACTTGTTACGAGGATATTTCTGATTATATCAATAATCTCTTTATACTGAAAAAATTGTAGTCTTTTTGCTGCTTCATATTGAATAATAGAATTAGAATGTAGTAGTTTTTCTAATAAGTCATTGATTGATAGATCTTTACATTCTAAAAAAGCGTCAAAACTTGAAATTCTATCATTTACCATATTATTTTTTCCGTGCTTTGAAAATACTCATTTATTTTTTTATAAACTTGATTAGCAACCCCAGTATCTACTTGATTACCATTTGCTGCCATCATTACTGTATCAAGAGCTTTTTTTCCCTTTTTTCCTAAATAATACCTATACCTAAAGTTACAAGCGCAGCTTTACTTAACGCAATCAATTCAGGGGCAATAAGGGGTATTGCAAAAACTGCCAAGCCTTTAGGGTCGATCCATCTTTATCGGTCATCTCTCGAGGGATACCGATTTGGTCGCGGTGAAAGTAGTGGGTCTCTTGGTGGTTTTCGCTGTCTTCATTGGTCCGGGTGCGGACCTGTGTCAAGGGTTCATAGCTGTCGTTTTGCCCTCTCCCCAGCCCTCTCCCACGAGAGAGGGAGTAGATGTTAGGATGGAAAAAAGTTCATCCAACACTTCTTTGATTTATATTAATCCCAATAAAAGTCTAAATTATTTAATTCCTTCCACTCTTCCAAAGAATAAAGAAAAGGCAAAGAAAATTTTTCCAATAATTTACCCTTTAAATTTTCTGATACCATGAATGCTCCTGAATAATTGTGATTGGAAGACAGCAAAATATCCTTATCCGAATTAGTATATGCCTCCAACGAAAAACCTTTTTCATCTCTTCCTAAATCCGGGTAAACAATTTCATCCTCAATTTCCCAGCTAACTATTCTTACCAAATAATAGACTTCATTTGTCAATAACTCGCCTTTTGTATTGATAATAATTGCTTTACTCATTCCAAAATCATGATCAAACCCATATTTTTTTATAAATTCCAAAAAACGCGCTGACATGATAAAGAAGTCATAGCTATATGGAAGAAAATCAAAAGTAACACCTCTTGCTTTCTTTAAGCAGACATAAACCTTTTCAGGCATTGGAGGAATTTCTTGTCCCTTTACGAACCAACTCCATGGAAAGTCAAAATCAGGATGCGTTTTTTTAGGGTTGAATTCCTCTGATATACCTAAGACTCCACTACTTACTCGTGGTAATCCCATTTTTTCTGCTTTATCCATGCTTTGCAAAGCATATCCCCACACTAATAACTTTTTCATAATACCCTCTTAAGATTATGGCTTGTTACACTTACTATATATACGCGACGCTACGCCAGTTTATTAATCATCAGGATTTTCTTCCAAACAATTTAAAAACTCATCAAATGATTTCGCAATAATAATTGAATTTTTTTTAAAATTAGCTTCTCTTGATATATTTTCACTCCATACGTCCCTTACATAATAAATAATTTGCCAACTATTTTTTTCTAAACAGAGGTAATTCCCTCCCCAATCAAAAGCAAAAGGAATCAGATTTTTAGGTAACTCATTAAGTTTCCATTCATTTATTGCTCTTCCTTCCAATGTAAAATCTGGATCATCCTCAAATTGCTTAGAATATTTCATTGGAATGAAGTCACGAATTTCAATATAGTCATAATCGATATTATCATTGACAAAACAAGAAAGGTTGGGATCACCTCCATTCCATTTGAAATAATGTGACTTAAATGAAGATGGAAAAGATACTTCTAATTTTTTTTCAACATCATTGAAATCAATTTCAGATAAATTTTTATCGCAATCATAAAAGCTAAGCATAACAACCTCCTTTAACAGTAATCCATTACTTTTTACTTGCTCCAATTTTAAACCTAATTTTTTTATAAAGCCCTCTTAGGATGTGCGTTCTTATTTACGTCGGGATTGGAGGTTTCATACGGGCTACAACTTGCTTTGAAATCTATTTTTAAATGTAACAAATTTATCATATGAATTTAGTTGTTCAGCAGAATAATTTTCCATAATTTCAGCATTATCACTATCTACAATAGAAACAAAAAATATGACATTATTTGTTTTTTTCTTATCTATATTTTCTATCGCTTTTTTAAATCCTTCTATAATTGAATCATATACTTCCGCCTGATATTGCTCAAAATTATCTTCAGATATTAATGTATTTCCATCATTAAGAATATTTTGAATCTCATTATTGAATATACTATCTATTTTCTCAGGAACCTCTCCAAGTCCTATTGCAAATTGAGGGTAATACCATTTAATAAAAGGCTGTTCTTCTTTTGGGTAGTTTACTTTTTCTATTTCGTAGTGAGAAATAGTGTTAGCAGCCCAACCCCAGATATGAGCAATAGTCATCAATAAATAATGTATAGGCAAAAACTTCATTAGAATTATATTTTTCTAATACAAATTTAAAGGTCTCTGTAACTCCTTTAGATACATTTTGGATTAAATCTTGAATTATATAATTACTTAAAATACTCATTCTATTTTTCCTTTTATAAGTTTTTGTTATCAATCAGTTTCTATGCACATTTACTACGTGATCCGTATTTTCCAAAAACCGTACCACCAATTCTAGTCAATTACTTACTCATGTATCTATCTATTTGAGCTTTGTTATACTTATCCAATACTTTTGAATAAATTCTTTAAATTTAATTAATATGAAAGTCCTTTGGCTATGATGTTTATAGCATATCCTTGAGTTATATTTGTTCATATAAAGTTAAATTTCTTTTCTGTGCTTTTATACATATCTGTATAGAAATAAATTCTATTATCTTTTATCTCTTTCAGATAAACCAAGTCTTCGATCTCCAATATACTCAATTGATAAATCATCTAAATTTAATATTGCAAGCCTAAATCCAACAACGCAAAATCGTCTAATGAAAACTGGAATATATATTTTTCTATTGAAATACAACAAAGGCCCTCCAAACCCCTGTTCTTTAATAATAACTTGACCGTTAATGGATAGACTTCCAACTAAGGGAGAACCTTGATTTACTTCCATCAAATCAAGGTAACTGACTTCCCATTCGTCAAAAAAATTTTTTTCTTGAAAGTCTAAAGGAGTTTCATTCAAAATTTTTAACTTAGACATTTTTATATTTTTTCTTGTCAAAGAATTGAAATCTTCTTCTAATTCTACAAGGGGTTTACCAACTTCATTATTAAATGGCCAAGAATCAATTACTATCCGAGACAATAAAAATTCTTTTCCTTTTTTTTGTTGAAAAATACTTTCTGAATTTAGATAATTAATCATGTCATATAGTTCATTTTTTATAGAAATCAACTGCTGTTTATTTGTATAACTATATTCATCGCAATTATTAATCATTTTATCAATTTCGACTAAAACTATATTGATCTTTTTTATAAATTGCTCCTGATTCATTGTCTTATTGACCTTTCTAAGACATTAATATATTTTTATGTTTGTCCACTAGGCAACCCCAAACCTTGAGGTGCAGCTTTACCTTCAATATTAGTTGTTCCTAATAGCCGTTGCGGCAGCAGCCGTGGAAATCGGGTTATTAAAGAATATGATTACTTAGGCCGTCTAACAAGTTTTTCAGACGGCCTGGTAAGCCATTGAAAGAAGAAACTGGGGGCGTACCTTGGGGCACGGCACCCTACATGCGGGCTACGGTTTGCTACACTTGCTCTTCTAAAAGTTGACACTACGATTATTTAGTAAAACCAATTTCTTTTATTAACCTATCGACTAAATTATTTAAATTAATTCCTTTTGGTACTTCAATTTTAACATTATCACAAAATTTGAATAATAATTCCAAGAGGTATTCCTTATTATTTATATTAGGGATATATGGCATTATTTGTATACTCTCCTTTACAAAGGTACCAAAAAGAATTTTTTTACTCTTCTTTAATATAATCGGATTTAATAAATCTCCATTTCTATTAAATATTTCATAAGCATTTTGTTTGACATCATCTGGTTCTAAATATAATTCAGCATCTTTGATATCTGCAAATAGACTAACGTCTCCACTATCAATTACAATAATTGGTATAATATTTCTATTATCGTTAATAATATATTCATGAGAATCCATTAATCTATCCATCCAAAAACTTGTCATAGTAACTATCTCTTCAAGATTAATACCATCATCAATATCACTAATTCCAATAGTGTAGATTAAAGCGTAGGGGTCTTTGAGTACGCTTGCTTCAAAATCATCTGGAACAGGTGAAGCTTGAAATGATTTTATAAAGTTCTGAATTTTATCTTGATCTTTCATAATCACTATAGATACTGTTGAAGGGCCGCAGTCATATAAAGTATCTTCAAAAAAAACTTCATCAATTGGTTTTAAAAATTCAACTATTCCTATGCGATCAGGAATAAATCCTAATATTCCTTTTTTTAAATTACCATTCCATACTAAATTAACTTTAGTATTTTCTTTTAGCTTTCTAAAAAAATCTAAATCTTGACCACTTGTACCAAGAAAACAACGATAACAAGAAGAATTATTTACTATGTTCAGAAGAGTTTTCAAATTTTTTTGTGTCTCTTTTTTACTGCTCTCTCTTTTAATCTTTGTATACATAGTTCACCTTAATTTATATATTTACCTTTTAATATTGAAATGTCCAGGGTCTCGTGTCCTCCACCATAATCGACCTGGAGGAAGTCTTTTATTGTGAATATACTGATTAAATTGACGCAATTTAGGATTTCCTATTTGGTTAACATATCTACCATTTCTAGCCGGAGAAGCTCCCCACGAAATAGAGTTATTAGTTCGAAACCCTCCTGATCTACTATAAGATGGTTTTCTCCTATACCATTTTCTAAAAGGGCCAAAAGCGTTTCGGCATTTACCTATGGCCAATTTACCTACCTTGCCTAATACAGGGCCTGCTATCGCACCAATACCGGCACCGAGTGCAACACTTTCATAATCAATGTCGTTCTAATCTTTACCATTAATCACATTAGAAGCGACCTGCATACCCGCATCAGTTGCCGCACCCGTGAGTGCGCCCACGCCCATTGCAATCAGAATTGGTACAAAAGCTATATTTCCACTTGGGTCTATCCAGTCTTGAGCATTCGGTGCAAACTGATAAACGTTAAAGCCTCCTTCCAACCCAATCGGATCCTGATTGATAAATCGTCCACAGTTCGGGTCGTAGTACATGAAGAAGTTATAATGCAGCCACGTCTCACGGTCGGCATATTGGTTCTGCAATTGGAACGGCTAGTATTTTGTGTTCAAATGTTAAGATATCGTGTTAAGTATTTTTCAATATTTAATTACATTTCAATAACAGGATAAGCTTTGAGTTGGAATAGATCATTTGTTCTTATAGATGAGATTTTCAGGTTTTTTGTCGGGAGAAATAAGAAGTTTATCAAGGTATTCGGGGTCATGCCAGTCATCCCAAGGTGCTAGACTAAAATAAGCTTTAATAAAATCATCAATAATAGCTGAACCTTCGGTATTAATACCAATAATATTTCCTTGTTCAATTAAATCAATATTAGGAAAATATTGTTTCAGTATATTTTTATTTACTATACCTTGTTGAATAATTGGCCAGAATCCTTTATCTAACGATTCTTCAGTAATAAACATAGCAGCAATAACATCGTTTTTATCTATTTTTATATCTTCATATAAAGGAAGGTCTTTTGAGGAAATCTTCATTTTGGTAATTAAGCAGGCTACACCTATCCAATCATATTTTCCAAGAATCTGTCCAACAGCTAAAAAATCGTCTTCTATGGGAATGCCAAAATAATCGCCTACCTGCCATTTCTGTTTTTTTCTTGCCATTTTTTAAAGTTCCTTTCTGTAATTCAATAAGGCATGGGAATTTTTCCACCTAAAAGGCGGCCCGAATGCCTTATTCAACATTGGCATAAATTATGTTTTATTTGTAGAAAATATATTATCTTCTATATGACAGTTTTGAAAAGAGCAGTTAGATATTAAATTATCTTGTATATGCGTTGATCTGAATACACAATTAATAAATGTACAATTAGTAAATTTTGTATTACAAATTATTGCCGTAATAAAAGAACAATTAATAAAATTACAATTAGTAAAGGAACTATAGCTTATGAAAGCACCACGAAATGAACAGAAAGAAAATTTGAGACTTTCAATTTTCCTATGGGATATTTCGTATCTGTGAAAATCAATATTATCTATATGGGTTAACTGTCTAGAAATTAAAGCATCTAACTCTTTTGTTTCGATTTTAATTAGAGACTTTGTAATATTTTTAAGTAATTCTTGAATATCATTTGATATCATTTTTATTACCACCAATCTATAAGGTCTGGTTGTATATCTTTCAAAGGTATTCTTGGTTTAGATAATGGAGCAGTTCCTGGGGTACTAGTATCTCGCAACAGCAGGAATGGAAACACTTTTTTGTAATGTTAGATAAGATGTTTTTGCTGTACACCCAAGTTTCTTTCGTACCATCTTTTTTTAAGAATTCCGCTTTAACCAGTTGGTCATGCAGGTCGTAGAAGTAGTTCTGCACTTTTCCGTTGGCTAGTTCCCAGTGGGTCAGGTCATCGAAGTAGCCGTAGTAATAGCTGCTGTCATTGGAAGCTTCTAAGTCGTTTTTCTGATAGCCGGTTATCGTAGGTCAAGTTTTCTTTAGACGTCAGTAGTATCTCAGCATAACGATATTTTGCGCAGAAATGTTAGTTTTTAGTGATAACAATACCCTCTAGTCCAACAGATGAATTTATATAATGAAAATTATATATTTCTTTATCTTCTATAAAGGGATTTATACAAGGAAAAAGTTTAATAATTTCATTTGGAATATCTTCTTTTCCCCATTCATATATATCAAAAATAATATTTTGGTCCGAAACGTTGTTAAAATGAAAAAAATTACTGAATTAAAAAAGATATTATTTTCATCAGATGAAAGTAATACGAGTAATTGATCATTTTTCTTATATAAAAAACCAACAATTTTCTTGTCATGTATATTCATTTCTTTTTTGCCCCACATTTATCTGGATTTTCATGGAAAATCTAAATCTTGACATTGGCTAATTGAATTAGGCAATAACAAAAGACTTACTCCACTTATAAATCTGGTTGTTAAGCTACTTAATCTAGGGAATACTTGTGCACATTTGCCAAATTTTAAGTTGAATTTTTCCATTTTTGTTAATACTCGTCCTTCTCCTAGGGACTTTATTTGGTGCTTTATCTGATGGATATTTCCAGTCACGTGCATGAAGGTCTCCAAAACCATGGTTATGATCAAAGTCGATGTCTTTTACGGAGTTCCCTTTTGCATCATAGCTTCTAATTTGTATAGGTTTACCTGTTTTGGGATCTAATTTTGTTAAGTTTGCTATGGCTTACTTGTGATTACCAGCTAGTAATAGGTCTATGCAAATTTACCCAAAATTTTAATAATGATTGTTCAAAAAAACGAAATTCGGACAGATCTTTTTCTACAACTAGACCTAATTCTTTGAAAAGATATTTAGATTTCGTTCTCTCAATAACATCATATTGACTTAATAGCTCAGTAAGCCCTTTTTTTGATGATATATCCATTTCATTATAGTATATTGCAAACTCTACTTTCTTATCATTGAAAATTGTAACCTCAGTTAACTTTTCATTATCAAACCTTAGTACAAAATTGTTTATCTCTATAATATTTTTTACCTTCGGGATAACATTGTTTGATATGTTATATTTTCTTATAACATCTGATAGAGAACAATTTAATTCAAAATCACCTATGCTCTTATAAGGAATAAATATTAATTTATCATGATTTAAAGTTGGATTTCTAAGTTTACTTTTTTGAAAGTCTGAGTACTTTTTACCCTTATTATCATATAAATCTCTTATACTCTCATCGTAAATTAATATCTGCAGAAACAAATTATCCTTATAGTCAACATATAAAACTAAATTATATTTTGGAAAAATATAAAAATAATTTTCTTCATCCGAAACTTCTATTAGAGGATCCTCCTCTTCTAAAAATTTTTCAAGATTTGAAAAGTTAATAACTTTTCCATTTAAGCAAAATTCATCACAATTCCTCAAGGAGGATACCGTAATCAATTCTGAATCAGATTGTATTTTGTGTTTTCTATCAAACTCTAATGAATAATTAGGATTATTTAAAATAACATCATCAAAGTCAGCCTTTTTTTGACCCAATACAATTCCATCCAAAGAATTATTTAATATTTTCAACATAATACATATCCTTTCCTGTATTTGTCTATGTCAATTAGCTTCTCAGCCATCAGGAAAAATGACCTCTAGATAGAATGCCATTGTTAATGGTAATGAGATTGTTAAAGAACAAATATTTCAGACGACCTCGAAAAAGAATTGAGGTCATCTGAAAGGCAGAAACAGCATGATTACCGCTCCCATGCTACGGCGGAATTGAAGGTTTCATGTAGGCTACGGCTTGCTTATAAGATTTATAAGAATAATATTATATATCAAGAAATGGCATTAATTGTTCTGGCTTTAAAGTTAGTAGTGCGATTGTTCTTCCTTTAGTATCGCAGAATTCAACCTCATATGCTTCATAAGGATTTGAATAAACTTCTACAATAGCACCGATGTCTCCCTTTTGTAAATTAAAACCAGGAAGAGCTTGTTGCAATTTGACTACTTCTAAAAGTGAATATTTCACTATAAACTCCTTAATAATTAACTATAAAACATATGTAGTTGCCAATCGTGGAATTGATTGTCCGCTATCGATTATCCAACCAGTTCTAACTGTGGCGGTCTGTCCAATTGGACCAGTCATTGGAATATCAACAGTATAGCGTTGCCCATGTTCATCACATTTACCTGGAGTTGCTGGGTTTTCACAAACACCTTGTTGATTTTTTTAATCAACTTATCTACATTTGATTGATTAAATCCTAATGCAGATTGAAAAACCTTTGCTTTTTCCACCTACAGGGTGTTCTGTATTTAAGGCATATCCCGTGATTTTTCTGGGGTCAATGATAGCCTTATCTGCATTAGGTAATTTCGAATTAGAGCAAAGACCTAATAGATCAAGCCAATCTTGAGTATTTGGTGCAAACGCATCCCCCCACCAGTCGAATCGGGTCCTGATTAACAAACCGCCCCGCATCCGGCTTATAATACATGAAGAAGTTGTAATGCAGCCCCGTCTCAAGGTCGGTATACTGATTCTGCAGGCGAAAGGGGTGGTATCGCTATCCTTTACCTTGGTTTCCTCTTTCAGACAACCCCAGCCGGTATAGTTGTAGAACCACAAGAGGTTGCCGTCCTTATCGGTCATCTCTCTCGGGATGCCGATTTGGTCGCAGTGGAAGTAGTTGGTTTGTTGGCGGCTTTCACCGTCTTCGGTTGTCCAATCGCGGACTTGCGCCAAGGGGTCGTAGCTGTCGTATTGTAGGTGTCGGTAACGACAGTATGGTCTTTGCGGTAGTCGAACATCCATTCTTCGCCGAGGTTGTTGCTGATCTTGAGCACTTTGCCGTCGGGAGAGGCGATTTAGTAGAGGTCGTCCTTACACAATTTAGATTCTAAATAGGGTTATCTTGTAGAAAGGTGTACCACATATCATCTATATCAGCACCATCAAATATATATTTATATCTACTTCCAAACATATATTCCTCAATAAATGAAGAGAAAGGAATACTTTTTTTTTACTCTATTAACATTAAATGTTACTTGATCATTGAGCCTATTTAAAAAAATTGGTTCATATAAAACTTGTCCTATTTCATAAGTATAATCTTGTAAATTTTTTGGTACTCTATATTGTCTATCCAATATCTCTTCTGTACTCCATAATTCTATATCTCCAAAAGAACCCCCATTACATAATAATAAAAATTGTTTATGTTCAGGTGCCAAAAATTGCTCTAGTTGTTCACTTATCCTATCCGCACCTTGAGGAATATTACCGTATAAAGGAGCATCAGGCAAGTCAGACAAACAAATTCTATAATGTTTAATTATTTTAGATAAATTCATAACAATCTCCAATTATAAATGTGATTAATATCCTATAGAATACGGATTTTTATAGGAGTACATACAGGTAAATTCCTTATTTGAGGCCAAATTTGTTGTGTCCGATATGCCAGTTTGTAAAGGTATCAAGCATTTTTAAGTTAGATCGTGTATCAGGGCCTCCTAATTGTAATTCCCATACATAATCAGGTTGATTACACCGCCTCTTTGGTCGGCACTTTGAATCAGTTTGCCGACTTTGTCGTAGGCGTAGCGGCGGTTGAATACGGTACAACAAAGGTCGTCTAAAAGTTAGGTTTCCAGACGACCTTGATGCAACTAGTGATGAGGTTGGTAAAGAGCAAACATTTCAGATGACCTCAAAGAAGGATTACAGTAAGTCTATTATAGGTAATTCAAGAATATCTTTCGTTGTTAACTCTCCAATTTTCTTTTCAGTAAAAGACAACTTCCTATTTTTCACTAATTTGTCATCATGGAACGCATATTCGTAGATTTTTCCATTTGTTTTATTATAGACATATCCATAATAATCATCCTGACCATCCTCATCTTCAACAAAATTCATAAAGAATACTTCATCGTCGTGCTTTAATCTCTCTATTACTGCACTGTATAAGTTTGGCACCTCATTTACTACAAAATCTGTACATTCTAAAACACTTTCCAGCAAAATTTCAGAAGTTAATTCCTCAGACTCCATCAACTCAACTCCTATCTTTCTAAATAGTCTACTCAGGCTTGCATCCATTTATCTATATTTCTTAATATCCTGTAAGGTAATTATACTATTTCTTAAATCATCTAAAAATAACAGTTGAATTTCATATTCACGTTTTAAATTTTCGTCCTCTATTTTGCCATCTTCGGAGTATGGGAAATTCGCTAAAGCATCTTTCCAGTTAATTACGTTTTCAGCACATGCGGCAAAGTAATAACTATCAGATGATTTTTGTTGTATACCTAGTAACATATTTCGAATCGAAGCTAATAATTCTATAGTTCCTTGTGTTTCTACCATATCATTTAATGGATCATCATCATTCCAATTTATATCTTCTATAGCTTTTTGAGAGATTCCAATATTTATTTGGGAGAAATCATACCAACCAGCTTTAATGATAGCATCACAGAGTTGGTAGTTCACATTTGAATTAGTTATTTTAGTCATATTTTCATTTATTTTTTTCTCAATGATCAGTGCATTACAGCACCAAGCTGCAAATTTACATTTCTTTTGTAGATCCATTTGATCTAAAATAGATTGTACTCTTTCAATATGCAATTCTATATTCATAATTTATTCTTTCATTAATCATATACACCGCTAGCATTGTCAACACTTGGTCATCGAAGTACTGTTTCTGTAATCTGAACGGTTGATGTACATTCCGATAGACGCGCTCATCCTTTTTCAGACGACCCCAGCCGGTATAGTTGCCGAACCACAGCAAATTACCATCTCTGTCTGTCATCTCGCGCGGGATACCGATTTGGTCGGTGTGGAAGTAGTGAGATTGTTGTCGGTTTTCTCCGTCTTCGTTGATGTGGTTTTGATAGGCGAAACCGCGTACGTACCGCACGTACCCTACGTCAGGACTGAAGGTTTTGTGTGGGCTACGGCTTGCTTGGGCTACTTTACAGTTGATAAGTAAATTTAGAAAATTATGTCTAATACTCTATTTTTTAAAATAAATTCTTTTTTTAAATGTTCTAAAATATTATCTAACTCTTCCTTGCTTAAAATTTGATTGGTCTTAGTAAATTTTGCTGTTTTCGCATATAGGGAAAAGTGAAACTCATTATTTGGAAAGAACATTTCTCCTTCAAATGAAATTTCATGTCCATTTAAAGAAACAATTAACATACCTCTTGAAATTTTTTCAATTACGAAATCATCCATAGTAATTACCTTTGAAATATAACAGTTGAAATCTTTGTTTTAGGATCTATTATTACTATTTTTGTTATATTAGGATTGTTCTTCAAAGCGGGTAATTCTCTATTTTCAACATAATATATATCCTTTCCTGTATTTGTCTATGTCAATTAGCTTCTCAGCCATCAGGAAAAACGACCTCTAGATAGAATGCCATTGCTAATGGTAATGAAACTGTTAAAGAATCGATAGCTCAGACGCCTTCAAAGAAGATTTAGATGTCGCTTAAAAAGTAGAAGCCGCGTGTATGTTACACACATACCCCATACCATAATTAAAAGTTTCATACAGGCTACATTTTGCTTTTTTTCATTCGAAAGAAAATTTTAACATTTTTGATAAGCGATTTATAAAATATAGAATTGCAAAATGTTCATCTTGGCAACAATATTCTTCGGTTCTCAATCCTCTTTCAGAATAGAATATATGCCATTTTTTATTTTCTTCAACAATACATAATGATTCATCATTTACTTCATTGATTGAGTAACTATCTTCTGGTACTCCTTTACTTTTAAGATATGAATTCAATTCATTAATTTTTAACATTTTCCTATTTTCACCTCTTCCAGATGCCCAGATTCTATATGATTTAACAGATTTTGGTAATTCATACTGTGTCCCTAATCCAATCTCTCCGAACAACGGCATAATTTTACTTGCAGCTACATTATCAATAGGTTTCAGTACCCTATATATGGTATAAGGCTTTCGATTAAAACCAAGAGGTAACGCTCTCATAGGGTATGATGTTCCTACTGGAGATACGATTGTCTCCGCCTGAAAGCCCAATCGGATCCTGATTCACAAACTGACCCGTATCAGGCTTATAATACCTGAAGAAGTTGTAATGCAGCCCCGTCTCACGATCGACATATTGGTTTTGCAGGCGGAAGGCTTACTAAAGGGTGGATAAGTGAGGGTTTAGAATTTCAGACTGCTTTTGGGATTTGTCAGATCTTGAAATTAATCCACACTTATACTAAATATTATAATGAATGATTTTTAACTCTATTCCTAACTCAGATAATAATTGAATTTGTTTTAAGGAGATTTTATATTCACGAGTAGCCTCATCGTTGGCCCAGCTGTAAATTATAAGCTCTTTATTTAGCTTATATTTTTTAAATATATAGTTTAAATTTTTCTTTATGTCTTCTATTTTTTGTATAATTATATTAATTTTTTCATTTAAATTTTCCTCTTTATCTATACCAAAAAGAATAGTAAGAGTGTTGAATTATAAATTGAACCTTTTTGTTTGGTGAGGTAAATAAATCTCCCTTACTATAAAACTCAGCATTTTTAATATTAAGTATTTTATCTATTTCTCTCATGTTAATATAATCATTTGATTCCATATAAAATGTTACTTCAATTGAATTATTCAGCATCATCGCAACCAATTCTTGTTCTAATAAATTCAGAAGAATTTTTTCTTCTTAATAAAAGTTCTCCAGTTTTATTTTGTTTATAAACATCATAATGAGATACGGCTCGTTTACCAAGATAATCAGCTTTAAACGCATGTGGATCTGTGCCTATTTGATCTAAAATCCATTTCAATTCTTTTTGGTTAATTAGTTTACTATCTTTTGTATCTCCGTCATTACAACCAGACGACAATCCATATAAATCTACCCAAGCTTATACATTTTGAGAATAGTTATAAAAACTGCTTCTTCCCCACAAACCAATCGGATCCTGATTCACAAACCGACCCGCATCAGGCTCATAATACCTGAAGAAGGTGTAATGCAGTCCCGTCTCACGGTCACAATACTGGTTTTGCAATCGGAAGGGTTGGTAAGCAGTTCCGGATATGTTGATTTTGCTCTTCAGTTTGCCCCAGCCGTAATAATCCTCGAACCAAACCAGGTTGCCGTCCTTATCGGACATCTCACGCGGGATGTCGATTTGGTCGCAGTGAAAGTAGTAGGTTTGTTGGCGGCTTTCGCCGTCTTCGGTTGTCCAATTGCGGACCTGTACGAAGAGTTCGTAGCTGTCGTATGGTAAGTGTCTGTAACGACGGTCTGGTCTTTGCGGTAGTCGAACGTCCATTCTTCGCTGAGATTGTTGCTACTCTTGAGCATTTTGCCGTCGGTGTCGTAACGGTCGTATTCGTAGCGGGACACCAGTCCGTCGGGAGAGGCGATTTAGTAGAGATCGTCTGAAAAACAGAAACCGCGTACGTGCGTTCTGCAGCGCTCTACGTCAGGACTGAAGATTTTGTGCAGGATACGGCTTGCTTTTCACGCTTTTAAATTCCGGTGGTGAATTTTTTGAAACTCATCCGAAATAAAATCTCCAAATTCTGCAAATGATTCAATAGGTAAATTAAAAATTTCTGGTTTATAACGAATAAGCAGACTTAGGATATGATAATGACTTCTTGGTGTTTCACGTAATTCAATTCTCTCGAGTATTCTTTGTTTACCTTCCTCTTCATCTATTTTTTGTGCAATGGAAAAATCTGCATTGTGAGCTACTTCTAAAGCAGGATTAATGGAAGTAATTTCACTAGGGATTGGATCTTGGTAATCGGGATCTTGAGCAATTATCCGCCAGTCTGACTCTAGCTTTGATTCAAATAAGGTATGACAGTCTAAAACGGTTTTGAATAGAATTGGGTAATTTCCAGCATTTTTATAATCGAATAGCTCAACTGGACTTGAAGTAAACAAATCAAAAATCCCTACAGTGGCACCAAGCTTATTTTTAGCGATTATTCTACCATAACCGAATAATTTATCAGCTATTCTAAAGCAAAATAAATCACCATTCTTAAGATATCTATATAAAGTTTTGTTTTTTTCCCAATTAAATATTTTCATAATACTTTTCCTTTTCTATAGCATAGAATGTTAAATTATTGGAAGATTTTTACAACCATTTTTGAGAATATGGTCTCTTCCAGTAACCATTGCTTTCTATCTTTTGGCATCACGGGTCTTATTCTCAACAAACGAATGACATTTATTTCCTCTGGTTTTAGTTTTTTTAGGATTAAAATTACTTTTCTGACCTTTTTTAAGTTTTTTTTCCTGTCAGTGTTCCTTGTTGTCGAATACAACCCTCCTCATATCCACGAGCAGTTTCGTAATCCAAATCGCTATATAATTCCACTAATTCTTCTACCCCAACTAATCTTCCTGATTTCCTGTGCTGTTTTGCACGCGTCTTTATATTATCCGTAATACCGATATAAAAAGATTTACTATCCCCTGGCCTATACAATCCATAAACAGAATATTTTTTTAATCCCAATGGATCTAACCAAATTTGAGCATTGCTAGTAAATTGATAAAAATTAGCTCCACCATCTAACCCAATCGGATTCTGATTCACAAACCGACCCGCATCAGGCTTATAATACCTGAAGAAGTTGTAATGCAGCCCCGTCTCACGATCGACATATTGGTTTTGCAGTCTGAACGTCTGGTGCACGTTCTTGTAAACCCACTCATTCTCTTTCAGATGACACCAGCCGTTGTAGTTGCCGAATCATAAGAAGTTGCCGTCTTTATCGGTCATCTCGCGCGGAATACTGATTTGGTTGCAGTGGAAGTAGTGGGTTCGTTGTCGACTTTCACCGTTTTCGATTGTCCAATTGCGGACCTGTACGAAGAGTTCGTAGCTGTCGTATTGTAAGTGTCGGTAATGGTTTCGGGTAGCCATTGGGCGTTGTAGCCGTAGCTGGTGGTGTAACCAGCGGGATTGGTGATATTGATGGCGATTTGGTAGAGGTCGTCTGAAAATATCAAATCTTACTTTTGAGTTTTTTTCTTAGGATTTAATTCGTCTTTACGCTGCTTATAAAACTGCCAATATTTTTTGTCCTCAATACTAAATGGATAATATCCAGCATCATTATAAGCAATATCAAAATATTTATAAGCTTCATCATATTTTTCAAGGTCATAATAAAAAATACCAGCTAACAGATACGTCCCTGCATTAGTGGTTCCTAAGTCAGCGACACTTAAAGCAATACTCAGCCAGTCCTTAGCCTGTTCATATTTTTGATTTTTATAATACAACTCAAACAAAGCAATCGTAACCATTGTCGTTGGATGCGCCCATTGGGTTACTGGCTTGAGTATTAGCTCAAATGCTTCTTTTAATAACTTTTCTTGTTCTAAAAAAGGTTTATTATAAGTCTCACAGACTAAATCATTAATCTTTGATTCTAATTCTGGATTAACTGCATCTAAATTCATAGCATACAACTCCTCAATAAAAATGAAACAATGTTAAATGTAGATTTTATATGTCAATCATGACCATAACTAGATTTCTGTCTAGGTCCGATTGGGTCAGTCATATCGTATCTACTTCAATTTTGTGCGCCACGAGAACAGTTTCCACCTTTTCCCGCACCTTTTTCAAGCCTATAGTTATTTGAATCTCTCATCCATGACCTGACTTCAGGCGATTTTTGACCAAAAATTTTTCCCTTCTATTCCAGTAATCCACAACATCTTCTCCTACATGTCCCATATGGGCAGATTTAATAGGCTGCCATGATTTAGTTGGTACATCCCAAAATTGAGCAGATGTAGGAATATCACTTATACGTCTTAAACTACTAATCTGATCAGCTGTCATGCCACACAATTCCTTAGCACTTAACATGCGTTGCATTACAGCCCTATCTGTAGGACTTACTTTTGATGGTGTTTTTCCAACTGTAGCCAACCTATTACGAGAAAGGCCCAATGGATCAATCGAACCTTGAGCATTAACAGCGAACTTGTAAAATGTCCCCTCCGTCCAACAACCCAATCGGGTCCTGATTCACAAACCGCCTAGCCTCAGATTCGTAATACCGCATCAGGTTGTAATGCAGACCGGTTTCTTCATCATAATACTGGTTTTGCAGTCTAAACGGTTGATGCACATTCTTGTAAACCCGCTCGTACTTTTTCAGACGATCCAAGGCGGTGTATTCTCCGTACCACAGAAGATTGCCATGGATGTCGGTCATCTCTTTCGGTATGCCGATTTGATCGTTGTGGAAGTAGTGAGATTGTTGTCGGTTTTCTCCGTCTTCGTTGATGTGGTTTTGATAGGCGAAACCGAGTACGTACCGCACGTCCCCTACGTCAAGATTGAAGATTTTGTGCGGGCTACGGCTTGCTATAACTTACTTACAGAATATTTCATGTTAGAGGAAGAAATTCCATCTTCAAATTATTACTCACAACTAATTCTTTGAATTTATCAGAAAAAGCCCAAATTAAATCATCATTTATATCTTTTGCACAAAACTCGAAGCCAGATATATTTTCAAAGAATACAGGTGGATAATCGATAAATTTCTCTCCATCTATTTCATAAAAATTTGATTTTTCCATATTTACCAATTCAGCAGTTAATTTAATTTTTCCAAGGAAAAATTTAAATTCATCATTCTTGATTCTAAGTTTAGCCGGAAAAAAATCTAATTCATTTTTTAATTTATCAGCCAATTTATTAATGAAAGTTTCAGAGAACAATAACATCTTAGGAATTGTTTGAATAAAATCTGTATTAGAAATATTTTTGGAGGTATATCCACTCTGAGCTATAAAAACTGCTTCATCTGTATAATTACCTTTATTGTAATTAATAAATTCTACAATTTTTCTATCATCCTGTTTTAAGTCCACATACGCTTCTTCATTATCAACAGCAGAGTATATTTGATAAAGAGTCATCATTTTTTCCTTTCTTACTATTACTTTTAGAAATTGGTGCAGTACAAGTATATTTTTAAAATGTTTATTTAAAGAACAAATATTTCAGACGGCCTTGATGCTGATCAATAATCGGATTATTAAAGAACCAATATTTCAGACAGTCTCAAAGAACGGATTGAGACTGTCTGAAAAACAGAAACCGCGTACATACCGCATACACCCTACGTCAGGATTGAAGATTTTGTGCGGGCTACGGCTTGCTAATAATTAAATATTCCTTTTTTTACTAATAGAAAATCTTCTAAAGAAGATGATATTTTTTCTAAGGAGTCTTCACTCATTACTCCCATGCCCACAGCAAAAATATTTTGATTTTTATTATCCATCAGAATGGCAACCCCTCCACCATTATCTCCAATCATAAGAAAATTCGGCAAATATTCTTTTACTTCATAGTCAATATTCCTTTGTTGGATATCCTCGGCTTCCAAAAGGGTTATCTCATCTCCAAATAATCCATTGCTTAGTTCTAAAAATTTAAGATATGAAGGATATAAAATATGCCACTCTGGAGGTAACATTTTTATAGCTTGGCTAGTAGCAGGATTATTTAAAGTATATAAGGCTTCTAATTCATATCTATTCATTTTAAAGTGCTCCTAGTTCTCTGACATACTTGTAACTTTGACTTAGTGCTCGTTTAATTTGCTTGGGGCTCAATCTGCCATGGGAATCCATGTCATAGGTTCTATAACCTCCAGGTCTTCTTGCTGGAGGATGTTTTTTTGCAATACCTAAGAAATCTACCAAAACCTTGTTAGGCCCAAACCAATAAAGATTCTCCCCCCATAAGCCAATCAGATCCTGATTCACAAACCGCCCGGCCTCAGGTTCGTAATACCGCATCAGGTTGTAATGCAGCCCGGTCTCTTCATCATAATACTCTTTTGCCGTCTTTGGCGTTGTCAAAGATTTGAGCTAAAGGTTCGTAGCTGTTGGGATTGATGTAGATATAGGTATATCTGCCGTACGGGTGGATATCCTGACTAATATTTCACTATCACTAGCGATATTTTTTTCTTGGGTCTTTAAAAGTTCCTATAAACTTCAAATCATTGTAAAGTTTACCTGGATTTTCCTCATAAAATGTTGCATTAGAATAGTAATATAAAGAATTACCTTCATTTATTCCTTTCTCTTTGCTACTTTCCCAATAATCAAATCAATCAATTCTGAAAATCTGCAAAAGCTGGACAATGAGAATCTGAGTCCTCCATTCCATCTGTATATTCATTAAACTCATCAGGTGTTTTAAAAGATGTCCCCATCCACACAGAAATCATATCTTTAGTTGTTGAATCAATCATATAAGATCCTCTCTTTGTTCATAAATAATAATAATTATATTTTAACATAATAGGGTATTAATCTATATTCCTCAACATCCCCCAACAGATTTTTTACCACCACGAGTAAACTTTTCAGCAAAATTCTTAATCCTCATGATGGCACCACATTTAGTTTTATGCTCCTTCCAATTTATCCGCCATTGAAACGGGGAACCATTCATGGAATCCTCCACTAGCCAACCCAATCGGATCCTAATTAACAAACCGACCTGCATCAGGCTCATAATACCTGAAGAAGTTGTAATGCAGCCCCGTCTCACGGTCGGCATACTGGTCCAGTTGCATACCTGTGCCAAGGGGTCGTAACGATCGTATTCGTAGCAAGACACCACTCCGTCGGGCTGGCTGTGTTCGACCATGATGTGGTTTCGGTAGGCGAAACCGCGCAGCTTTTTGCCGTCGCGTCCGTAAACGGTAGTGAAAAGTTGAATTGTTAAAGAACGAGAAAAGCCGTCTGAAAAGGTTTAGGATAGTGCTTTCAGACGGCATGGTGTTATTTTTGTTAGATTTGCTAAATGATAAATATTTTTAAAATTGGTTATTCAAAATTCTTTAAATTTCCTCTAGTTTTTCTTTCATCAAGTTTTCTAGCCAGTCTTCAAATTTTTCAAATTCAGTATCCTCTTGCCACTCTTCAGGAGGAATATCAGGGAAAAAAACACCAAAATTTTCATTTTCTTTTGTAAGAAGGAAACCAGCTTGCCTTCGTCATCGCTCATCTCTCTCGGGATGCCGATTTGGTTGCAGTGGAAGTAGTGGGCTTGTTGGACGCCTTCTCCGTCTTCGGTTATCCAATCGCGAACCTGTGCTAAAGGATCGTAGGAATCCAGATTGGTGTAGATATGGATATATCTGCCGTCCGGTTGGATTTCTTACAGTAAATGGCTGCCGTCCCAAACGAATCCGGCTTTCTCTTCGAGGCTGTCTGAGAAGCAGAAGCCGCGTGCGTTCCATTCACACTCTACATCGGAATTGTAGATTTCATTGGCTACAGATTGCTCATTTATAGAGACTGTATTACTTCTATATATCTGTCTGTTTTTTTATCCAAAAAATGTACAAATAAGTAGTATCATGCTTCAACTTCGATATATCTAACTGCCCTAGAAACATTGCGGGAATATTATCAACGATAGGCCAATCAGGCTCCTGTAACCATTTAGGATGTTTATCCATGCAAATGAAATGTTCCTTAATAATCTTTTTAAAAGTGGTCACCGTCTTAGGTTTGTACTTATCATACAAGGAATTTAAATAACCCATATCAGCTGGTATCCAGTTAGGAATAGCCTCCAAAATCAAATCAAAATTTTTTTCTGTCGTTGAATTCGAAGAGTACGGGATATGCTTGTAATCTAAAATTTCCCTGAAAATATCCATCAAATTTAACTTTGCATCAAGAGATGTCAAATCCTGACTAATTAAATATTCATAAGTGGAATTACTATTCATATAAGGTTTAGCTTTAGTATTTTCCAACAAGGGAAATTAATTCTTGATTGGAATACAACGCCATTTCCAATTCTTCAGTTGATAATTTTTCTTCCACAAAATTCTTTAAAATTTCTATTGCTTTCATAGCTAATCTCCTAGATTCCTATAAGGGTCAAGCGCTGCATGTTGTTATCTAGTTACTTCTCTCAAATTAAAAGGACTATGCCTATCTGCATGACCTAAGCGTTGCGGTACATGATAATGCAACTCCATGGGATTTCCATTTGCATCTAAAGGAGCACTTCCATAGTCGTAGTGCACCAGTTTCTTGCCGTTGAAGGTGACGGAGGCGAGGCTGTGCATCGTCATCGGAGGAGGCGATTTGGCAGAGACCGTCTGAAAAATAGAAACCGCATGCGTGTGTACCGCACACACCCTACGTCAAGACTGAAAGTTTTGTGCGGGCTACGGCTTGCTCGCTCCCTATCTGTGAGTTTTGAGAACTATATAGGCTACGGCTTGTTGTTAATGAAAGAAGTATTATTAATGAATTAAGAATGTTGCCAAAATCCAGCTACTACATCAATATTATCTTTATTATCTTTGTAATATATATAGAATGCCCCATAATCAAAAGGGTAATTACCATTAAGAAGATTATCTGGGTAATAATCTTCATCTATACTCATCAAGTACAAATATCCGTTTTCTTCTAAATTTTTATAATAATATTCTTCTTCTTGAATCAGTTGCAATTCTCCTCCTACTGTTACTAAACCAGATAAATCATCACTATTTGCTTTCCTATACGGTTCAAAATAAATTCTATTTAAGTCCATATTTGTAAATGAAGTAATTTCACTTTCCTCAGATTTTGGATGAGTAAAAACTTTTATTGCACAATTAGGATAAATATTATTATCAAGCATAATATCATGATTTTTAGGCAAGAAAATAGATAAGACAAAATTAGTTTTTAATGGATGTTCAAAACATCCATAAAACATCATTTCTGAAATACAATCTTGTTTATCATCAAAATATTTAGGAATATTTCCTCCTATTCGATTAAGGCTAATTTCCTTAATCTCGTTCAAAATAACTTTTTCTTGAATAGCTTTAGTCATTTTTAATTCCTCATTTGTATTAAACTTATAAATTGTTTTTTCTAGCAAAATTTATCGCTGAAGCTCTTAAATTTGAAGCGAGTTTGGTTGCATAGGCACGAGTAGATGATTTTTTCCATCCTCTTCTTAACAAGCCTATATAGATTCCATGTCTAGTTAAATTTGTATTTAACTCAATGTTATCCATTGCCGATTGTGCTTTCAATTTTTTAGGATCAAATAAATTAACATTTCGTTGCAACCGAGAGATATGTTTATGTACATCCTGCTCATGTAAAGCCATGGCTGGATTACATTTGGCACCCCCCCTAAACAATCTGTCCAACTAGTAGCGTTGTTAGCAAACGAATAAAGATTGTCCCCACCTACCAACCCAATCGGGGCTTGATTCACTAACGGCCCTGCATCACTATCATAATGCCTGAAGAAGTTGTAATGCAGCCCCGTTTCACGGTCGGCATACTGCTTATGAAGGAGGAAGGGCTAGTATGCGTTATCCGTTACCTTGGTTTCGTTTTAGTTGCCCCAACCGTTATAATCGCCGGAACCAAACCAGTTTGCCTTCGCTATCGGTCATCTCTCTCGGGATGCCGATTTGGTCGCATTGGAAGTAGTGGGTTTGTTGGCGGCTTTCTCCGTCTTCGTTGATGTGGTTTTGATAGGCGAAACCGCGTGCGTACGTACCGCACATATCCTACGTCAGGACTCAAGGTTTTCTCCGGGCTACGGCTTGCTGTAATCAATAACAGGAATTGGGTAGTTTTGAATTACATAGACATCATCAACATTACAAGTCTCATATATCCATTTATTCCAGTTATCTATTACCCATTGTCTATCTATTCCAGCAAAGTTATTTGATTCAGCTTCCTTTGGAAGTTTAATTAAAATCAATCCCGCTTTATGACCAGTAGATACAACAAGACCAAATTTTCTATCACTATCTGGAAATTCAACTAATATCAGATCAACATATTTTTCATGTGGATATGAACCTGGAAATCTAAAAACGGTACCATGCTCCAAATTACTATGATAATTTACTAATTTCTGCATCATTTAATCCTTATATCGTGTCCATTACTAGAATCTTGATTCACAAACCGCTCAGGCTCGTAATAGCGCATCAGGTTGTAATGCAGCCCCGTCTCTTCATCGAAGTAATGGTTTTGCAATCTAAACGGCTGGTGCGCGTTCTTGTAAACCCGCTCATCTTTTTTTTTCAGACGACCCCAGGCGGTGTATTCGCCGAACCACAAGAGGTTACCGTGGATGTCGGTCATCTCTCTTGGGATGCCGAACGGGTCGTAGGCGTAGCGGCGGTTAAGTACGGTACAAATAAGATCGTCTGAAAATATCGAATCTTACTTTTTGTTTTTTTTCTTAGGATTTATTTCTTCTTTACGTTGCTTATAAAATTGCCAATATTTTTTGTCTTCCATAGAGAAAGGTATGTAACGTAGCTCATTATAAGTTAGGTCAAAATATTTATAGGCATTTTCCATATCACCCAATTCGTAATAAACGATTCCTGTCCATATAAACACACCTGCTGCAGGTTCATCTTTTCGTGCCTCAAGTGCAATTAACATCCACTCAAGGGCTTTTTGATAATCACCTAATTTTTTATAATTTTCTGAAACACCACAGGCGATTGCCGAAGTAGGCTCAACGAACTGAGTGGCTGGTTTAGGTAAAAGTTCCCATGCTTGATTCAGAATATCAATGCGTTCCTCCGGCGTAGTAGCATCATTTGAGTTACATACAAACTCATTGATTTTTTTGTTTAATTCATAATTTACTTGATCTAAATACATAATTTCTCCTTCTTATGTGCATTCTTTAAAGAGTATTTATTACCATGTTGGTCCGGTTGTGTACCTGTGCCAAGGGTTATAGCTATAGGAATCGGTGTAGATATAGGTATACCTGCCGTCCAGCTGAACTTTCTGCAAGAGGTAACTGCCGTCCCAAACAAATCTGGTTTCCTCTTCGAAGCCGTCTGAAACTTCTTCGTTTTTCAGACGGCCTTAATGTTTTATCAGGTTTCTATTAAATATGTAACTTATTGTTTGTAATATCCCATTAGGTTTCTAATTTCTTTAGATTTCTTTTTATCGTGATATTCTTCAGATGTATAATGTTTTGCATCATATCCAAACTCATTTTTTATATTTGTTTTAGCTCCATTTTTTAAAAGAATTTCAATAATATCAAGATTTCCATGAAGACAAGCATTTTGAATAGGAGTGAAATTTAATTCACCTTGTTGATTGACATTTGCTCCATTTTCTATTAATAGAATAACATCTTTTTTAGATTGGGAATTAACTGCTAAATTTAATAATGCTTCTCCCATAGATCCTAAGTCATGTACGGAGGTTATAGGACTATGATTCAAAAAACTAGGGAAATCCTGATATTTAAAAAAAAGATTTTTCAAGGAATTATTCATAATTTAGCCTCATAAAGAATTTATTTAGTATATTCCAGATTTTGCTTTTTCTTTTAAAGCATCTAGCCTATTTTAACAACCATTTATTTTGATTGTATGTCTCCAGGGTTACATTTTTCTATCCCAATTAGTTATAACTCGATACATCTTTTGGCATGATTAATTTGCGTACTTAGAGTTGCGCATATAGACGCTTGAGGTGATAATGGAGTATCACAAAACCTTTTCGCTAGTTGATATTCTCGATCACGTTTATCAGATTTATTATTTTTTTATTTGCTTTGTTAAACAATAAAAGAATACGATGACCCTTTTAAGGGTAGCAAGTAATACATATCCCCTACGAGTCAATGGCTATGCGGCTTGAACGTAGTGAATCCAGCATAACAGACGCTGGCCTAACTACGGGCTTATAGCCGTGAGCAAACTCACCCGTTTTACGGGTGGTTCTGATTTATAAACATCATAATGAGATACAGCTTGTTTACCAACATAATCAGCTTTAAACGCATGTGGATCTGTGCCTATTTGATCTAAAATCCATTTCAATTCTTTTGGGTTAATTAAAATCGGATCCTGATTCACAAACGGCCCTGCATCAGTCTCATAATACCTAAAGAAGTTGTAGTGCAGCCCCATTTCACGGTCGGCATATTGATTTTGCAGACGGAAGGGTTGGTGAGTAGTGCGGTTGATTTACTGGCTTTTGAAGACGAAAGCAGGTTTACGGTTGAGGCGTACGTCAAGAAACTATTTAAATTCTTCTAATAATTTTTTTCTTAATTCCGCAAATTCATCCGATAAATTATTTTTAAGTTCAGTATAAATTTCATCATCAATTTTACTTTGAGTGAATAGTGTCTTTTTAATATAAGGGATAACTTTTTTAGAACTAATTGAAATTAAAAATGCAATAATTTCATTGTAAATATAAGATTTTTCATTAAATTGGCTTAGTTTATCTATTAGTAAATTTTCAATTGATTCTGATTTATAATGTTTTCCTTTTAATCCATACAATACCCATGAAATAATTTTGTGATGCTTGCTGTTTAAATTTTTTATAAGATATTCTTTTATATAATTTCTTTTTGGGAAATATGCAGAACTAAATGCAATAGAAATAATTATAGAATATCTATTTATATTCCAAATAGAACTGATATTATTTTCTATAGTGCGAAACTCTTCTTCTCCTAGATTATATTTTTTGAATAGATGTCCTAAAGAAGATATTGCAGATGATTTCACTTTAATACTTTTGTCATTTTGAATAGAGTAAATTAATATAGAGAAAATTTCTTTCAATTCCGTAGTGCTAAGTTCTTCTTGTATTTGTCCCAAGATAAAATTTGCAATTTCTCTATGTTTACTATATCGACTAGTTAAGAGGATATTTCTGATTATATCAATAATCTCTTTATACTGAAAAAATTGTAGTCTTTTTGCTGCTTCATATTGAATAATAGAATTAGAATGTAGTAGTTTTTCTAATAGTCATTGATTGATAGATCTTTACATTCTAAAAAAGCGTCAAAACTTGAAATTCTATCATTTACCATATTATTTTTTCCTGTTACACTTATCTTTCGAATGCCAAGAATGGCAACATCCCCAAGCTTTTTTGAATAGATTTAGCTTGTTTGGCAGATATTTTTCCCAATTAATTCTTGCAATCCTTCACATTTATCTGGTTTTTTCCTGTACTTTGAAAATACTCATTTATTTTTTCATAAACATGATTAGCAACCCCAGTATCTACTTGATTACCATTTGCTACCATCATTACTGTATCAAGAGCTTTTCTTTTTCCCTTTTTCATAAATAATACCTATACCTAAAGTTACAAGCACAGCTTGACTAATGCAGTCCCATCTCTTCATCGAAGTATTGGTTTTGCAGTCTTTGGCGTTCTTTGGAAAGGCGTCGTCCGAACGGGTCGTAGGCGTATGTCCAAATCTCGGTGTTGCCGGCGGGCTTTTTGATTTCAGTACGGACGAGCTGGTTTTCTAAATCGTATTGGTAATATTGGTTTTCGCCATTAGGCAGCTGGGTGTAAATCAAGTTGCCCAGTGCTTGAATGAGAAATTTTTAAAGAACGAATGTTTCAGACGGCCTTGATGCTGATCAATAATCGAATTATTAAAGAACCAATATTTCAGACAGTCTCAAAGAACGGATTGAGACTATCTGAAAAGCAAAAACCGCGTGCGTTCACACAATTACCTGGCTTCTACTTCGAGACTGGAGGTTTTATACGAGCTACGGCTTGCTTTAATTATTAAACGGGAATCATTCTGCTAAAGCAATCATATAGATTTTTACCAATTAAATAGATATTTTGGAATTTTACTTCTTCAGGCATTTGTACACCAAATTCATCAAAATAATCTTCTTCATCCCATTCATTTTCATGATCCCAATAGAAAATTTGCCCAATTCTTTCTCCTTGAGTACATAGACAAATCAAATCACCAAATTCATTACTTGATATTGGTAGAAAATTATCTGGTATTCTATTTTTGTATTTTTCAAGCCTTTCACTAATTTGGGAGTTTTTTTGGTAGTTTATATTTTCACCATAAAAAAAACCTAAATCACCACCACACCATTCGATATTACCACCTACAGGAATATCGTCATCAGGATAACAATATTCAGGCAAAGCACTATATGGGGTTAACTTAAATTCTTTTATAAATCCCGTCTCTCCACCAAATAATTCAAGATAATCCAAATAATCTGAAAATTCTTCTTTAGTAATATCTAAAAATTTAGACATTGATTTTCTAGATGTAGGAATCAGTGGTTCAAATGTAAACCTTTGAACTCCACCCATTTTCTCAACTAGACTCTTAATTTTCATTTTCATCACTCCTTTCAGTTATAATTTGTCAAATTATCAACATTTCTTCTTAGGTTGTTTATTACGCATAGTACATGTATGTATTCCACATATACGTTACATTAAAACTAAAAATTTCATGTAGACTAAGAATTGCTTAAATCAGGGAGGATAATAGGTTTGTAACTAAGTACTTTATCAGCTATTTCCTCGGAGCTCATGTTTGTCCAATATATATAATCGGATATATTTGGATCTGTGACCAAATTTACTAATTTTTCAAGGAGTACCTCTTCATCCTCTTCTGAACCTTCAAAACTCCTCAACTGATCAATCAATTTGATTAAATATAATCTATCCTAACATAATGCTATCCTCTTCCATAAAGATTATCCCCACCCAACAGCCCAATCGGATCCTGATTCACAAACCGACCGTCCTGACCATATTCGTAGACGGTTTTGACCTAGATGGTTAAAGAACCAATATTTCAGGATTGAGGTCGTCTGAAAAACAGAAACTGTATGCGAACCACATACACTCTACATCAGGACTGAAGGCTTTGCGTACGGTCTACGACTTGCTTAATATATTTATTGAATATTCCAATTAAAAATACTTAAATGGATAAACATTAAACAAATTATTACTTATACTATTTACTGAATATATAAACTCAGTTTTTATATTATCCGTAAGTGTCTCTCCTTCATCTAATAGGTGCTCTAAATCTCTGTATAACAAAGCCAACTGGATAAATTGTGAGAAATCTATCCCTAAATTTGTAAAGCCAGATCTGGTATACTCTCCAGCATCATGATTATAATGAAAAATGGTATTATCTATTTTATTTAAAAACCATCCATCTCCCTGTCCTGCTTGCCCAATATTCCAAAAACACCTTGATATTTCGGGATAATTACACTCTAGGTATCTATTTTCATTTAAAGCCTCTTCATAATTAAAAAGAGAAATATCAGGTATTATTTCTACTTCCTGATACTTAGCAATAAATAACAAATAGTTATTATCCAGCTTAGGAAGTTTATCTAACTTTTTAATTTCTACTTTACGCTTAATACATATATTGAAAAAATCCTCGGGAAATAATTTTAATTTGAACATAAAAGTATCCTCCATAAATCGCAAACCATGTATCGGATTCACCGACCAACCGACGCCGACCGCCCCCTTTACGGTCGGGTAGTTATAAATAAAGTTGGATCGTACTTGTTATTTTTTTTTGTGTTTCGACACTAATTTCCTGGTTAAAATTTTGGATTAATTTTAAAAAATCAATAATTAAGTTGATTTGAGTAGTGTTAAATATCGCACTTTCATTTCTTAGGGCAATATATAAAAATTCAACAACGTAACCATATAAATGAAATTTAGACAAATTAGAAAAAATATATTTTAAACAGCAAGGAGTAAAATATAATAAAGCCTTATTAGTAAAAGCTTGCCACTCTAGTGATTCAAGTATTGAGAGAAAATCATCGTATGTTATCTCAATCCAAGTTTTAGTAGATAGTTGCGTTATAGAAAATATATAAGAGTTGTCACTATCATCAAAACTTATGATATTATTTTTATCAACTTTGAAAACTGGAAAAGTATGCCCAATTTTTTCCTCTAGATAATTTCTTTCTTGTATATATTTTACTTCCGTTAGAAAGTTTTCAAATTCACAACATAGTCCTAAGTCTTTGATAAACTTGGAAATATATTCTAAAAAATCATGAATTATATTGATTTCATTTTTGGTTAAAGATTGCAGTAAATTAAATAGTTCACTTACTTCTCCTTGGGATATGTTGGAATAATAGCTAAATAATTCTATGAAACAATCATTATCTATACTAGGATTTTCTATCGAGCTTAGTAAAAGTGTATTTAAATGTAAAGCATTTTCATTTTTTGGTTTATCTGACATTTGATTTTTAATTAATAAAATTAGATTGTTTTTTTTCATGTCTTACTTTCTACATTTTAAGATATGGCACCATTTCTATATTTCCAAACATGCATGCATAATGTAGGGGAGTATATCCTAAGTCCCCTTTAAGATCGATCAATGCCCCATTTTGGAGAAATACAAGAGCATCATTTAAAGAATTATTTCTAGCTGCAATATGTAAAACTATATCATCCATACCTCCTACTTGATTTATATCTTTAATAGTGTCACCCAAAAAATCAGGATGTGTCTCATATTTTTTTAAAATACATAATAATTCTTTTTCCATTAATTATTGTCCTTGACCAAGAATTTCTTCTCCAATTATTGAATCTAACTCTATCCATGCTTCTTCAAGTTGACTAACAATAGAAGACGCATTTTTATTTGGATCGTCTTTTAGATTGAGATACCAAATATGTGTTAATTTAGGTATTTCATATAAATAAGACGCTAGTCTTTTTTCAATTAGATTATGATTATGAGTATAATGCTTTATTTCATTTAAAATTTTTAATAATTCTTGGTAGTCCTTTACATCAAATTCAAGATCCATTCTGACCTTATCAATAAAACTATTATTTTCAAGCTTTTCTAATAATTCTTTCATGGTAAACACCTTTAAGTTATACAAGGCAAAGGATTGCTTCTGCTGAAATAGTTTATTTACTTTTTAAAAAAAGTTAAGCGTTCAGTCCAATAGAAATAGATAACGCATCTTCCTCATTATCGAGTAGAGATATATCGATAACTTTATCTATTTTATTACTAAATAATTTTAAACAATAAAAATTAGGTTTGTTTATTAATTCTAGCCAATTGCTAATATTTTTCATTTTGATAATAAACAAGGGGAATAATTCTATTGGTATTTCAGCCGAATCATTTATTCCTCCATAAAAGTATACATAAGCAATATCATTTTCCTCTGGTGCAAAAAAATTTAATATTTCATTTTTTATCGATAAACTAAATTTTTCTTTTGATAATTCTATATTTCTATAGGTGGGTAAAAGGACGATTTATTATTTCACATGAGAGTGGATATGGAATAATTTTTTCAGAATCTGAAATTAAATTATTCAAAAAATGAATTTCTTTCATTTTTATTCATTAAATGATTCTGTTTTAAAGTAAAGATCTTATTTTCTAAAGTTGTCATGATACCATTTCCTATGTTGTTCGGTTACATTATCTTTGTAGTACTTCCAAGAAAATGTACATTCCCATTATTTCTTTTTGACTAAGATTTCCATCCATTCTGGCAGTAGTGGGCTTGTTGGACGCCTTTTCCGTCTTCGGTTGTCCAATCGCGAACTTGTGCCAAGGACTCGTAGTTGTCGGGATCGGTGTAGATATAGGTATATCTGCCGTCCCAAACGAATCTAGTTTCCTCTTCGAGGCCGTCTGAAGGTTATTTCAGACAACCTTGATATTTTGTTGGGTCTTGACCCAACCTACGCTTGCTAGAAACATTTACAATTATTTGGATTTTGATTAGCTTTATATAGTTTGAAGGATTTAAAATCAGCAAATTATAAAAGAATTCAGATTTAAAATGAATGTATTTAAATCTCTCTTCCATAACTTAATGCTCTTAGAAAAGTATAATGATATAGCTGGCTCTTCAGATAAAAAACATGCATAACTTTTTTCGATTGGTAAAACTTCCAAGTCATCCATTCCTTCAAAAGCTAGCGTACAAGTTTTGTTTGGTTGGTATCTATGACGAATAGTCCAATATTCTGATATATCTAAATCATTTCCTTCTGATTCTTTTAAAACAATCCAGTTATGGTTATGTAATTGGTCTTTTAAATCTTCAATATGATATTTCATAGTATATTTCCCTCTAGTTATACTACATCCGGGTCGTAGGCGTAGCGGCGGTTAAGTACGGTACAAAAAAGGTCGTCTGAAAATATCGAATCTTACTTTTTGTTTTTTTCTTAGGATTTAATTCTTCTTTACGTTGCTTATAAAATTGCCAATATTTTTTGTCTTCCATAGAGAAAGGTGTGTAACGTAGCTCATTATAAGTTAGGTCAAAATATTTATAGGCATTTTCCATATCACCTAGTTCGTAATAGATAATACCTGCCCATAGAAATGTACTGCCATCAGGAACTGTTTTTCGCGCCTCTAATGCAATATTTATCCATTCAAGTGCCTTAGAATAATCCTTTAACTCTTTAAATCTGCCAGAAATTTCAGAACATAGCCCACTAGTTGGGGTTACGAATTGAGTAGCAGGTTTTGGAATTAAATCCCAAGCCCTCATTAACTCATCAATCCTTTCCTGAGGAGTTTTAGCTTGTCTCGACTCACATATAATATTATTAATTTCACTATTTAACTCAGGATTAATATCAGATAAATACATGGTTTTCCTCCTTTTCCTAAACCTAGGATTTTTCTTTCGGCTATTACAATTTAAACCCCAAGGATCTAATCAAATAGATGCATTCGGTGCAAATCAATAAAGGTTATCACAGCCATCCAACCCAATCGGATCCGGATTCACAAACCGACCCGCATCAGGCTCATAATACCTGAAGAAGTTGTAGTGCAGCCTCGTTTCACGGTCGCAATACTGGTTTTGCAGGCGAAAGAGCTGGTATGCGCTATCTGTTAGCTTGGTTTCCTCTTTCAGACGCCCCCAGGCGATGTTCCTTAACCACCACAACAAAACACCGCCCATAGCAGGTCAGTTTCCTCTTCGAGGCTACCTGAAACTTCTTTGCTTTTCAGACTACCTCAAAGAGGTATTGAGGCCGTCTGAAATGGTTCGAGTTTAAACAGTTTGCTAAATTTGTTTTTTAAGAATTTTCTTTTCACTAAATAATCTGAAAAATTAGCTGCTAAAGTTAGCAATTCATCAGTATCATGATTGTAAATCATTACCGTTTTAGATGGGGAAATATAAATAGGATTTCCCCAGCCATCGGTACCAATTATTAAATTACTTTGACCATCTTTAAGATAATCGGAAAATTCTTTATTCAAATCAATAATTGTATCTTCCCCAAGAAATTCGGAATTATGTATTCCATATATTTGAGTATCCCTAACGACACACCCCCTCCAAATCTCATTGTAAATTCTTTAAAATCGTCATCTAACTTGATATTAAGTGCTTTCTCTATATTAAGGATCTCATCATTAGTTGTTGGCTTACCTTGAGCCACTGGATTTTTTTGAAAGAAAGCAATTAACTGCTCTAAAACAAATTTATTTAACATAAATACTCCTTATTATTTTACTGTAGTATTTTAGAATGAAATATTCAGCCTTATTGACGCCTGTTTGGAGTCATAGATGAACAAAAGGGAATTCCATGCCAATTCAGGTCCTTTAAATTCGAGTACTGGAGCACTTTTTAGTACACAATATGATTTTAAAGGAGGATATAAATTAAGAAAATTTTGAATAATTTTTGATTCTAAGATGTTTTTAGTTAAATAAAAATAGTCATTAAATAAGATATCAATTTCCTTTTTGTATATGTCAATAAATATTTTTCCTTCTTCTCCAAGGTAATAAATATTTTCTTGAAATAAATAAATACCTTCTTGTATATTTTTAAAATTTATTAATTTAGTTTTTTCTTTAATGTCTTTAATATCATTAAAGTTTAAGGAGAGATTATTGATGACAATGTTTTTTTGTTGTATAAATAATTTAATTTGATTCATATGTAATTTTACCTCCTGAAAGATCGAAGTTTGCCAGTACTTGTTAATTTCGGTTTATCCATATCTCGAATATAATATTGGGTTGCTCCCCCATCACCATATTTTTTATTTGCTTTTTGATTTTCCTACGCAAATATCTTCTTCTACTACAAATATATGTAATTGTTTTCTCATGTCACGTGCGGCAGTAGCATTTCCACTATGTCTCACCTGTACAGAATCGTTAAATGCTCTGTCATTTCCTCTTGCAGAACGTACAGCAGTTAGCAATTAGTAAGTCTGCTAATAATGGTTGCCCTTTAGATTTATTGATAAGACCATTGTATCCCAAAGTTTTGTGTTTAGATAGAATAATTCAATTGCTATTCTATTAAATTCATAACTATATCTCATTAAAATACCCCCTTTACTGGTTATCCAGTAAAGGGGGTAGATATCATAACCTAAAGGGCTTTCTAATGTGGCGGAGAGGGTGGGATTCGAACCCACGGCCCCTTGCGGAGTCACTGGTTTTCAAGACCAGCTCCTTAAACCACTCGGACACCTCTCCATAACGGTATTATTATATCAGATTGGCCCAATAATAAGCAATAACGTAATAGTTAAGCAAGCAAAAAAGCTGGCTCAAAGCCAGCTTTTTCATGTGTATATAGTGCTTCCATATGTACTTATGGGCGCCAAATATATGTAGTGTTCCCCTGTACAATTGATATGAATTTGAAATTTCAACTGTTTATCACCATTAGAACAAGTCTTTTTTCCACATACCGATAATGGCAATAATAGAGAATACTAATGCAACACCTATAACCTCATAGAAACCATTCACATCCTCTTGGAATAAACATTTGTCCCCCACAAGCTAAATACGATTGTTGGCACGGCCATGGTAATAGTTAGAGTAGCCAACATTTTCATAACCAAGTTAAGGTTATTAGAGATGATAGATGTAAAGGCGTTCATCATGTTCATCAAGATATTGGAGTACATTTCAACCATCTCGATCGCCTGTTTATTTTCGATAATAACGTCCTCTAGCAAGTCCTCATCCTCTTCGTATATTTTGAGCAGGTGTTTATAGGAGCTATGACCACGCAAGCGCAATAGACGTTCCATAACGGTACCATTCGTGCGCAATGCAGATGTAAAGTATGTCATGGATTTCTGTAATTCCAACAATTGGAAGAAGTCTTTATTCTTTGTAGTATGACGCAATTGAACTTCAATATCGTCGGTACGGCGGTTGATTTGTTGCAAGTAGCGCAAGAACATAGTTGCTGTGCGATACAAGATTTGGAACAAGAAACGCGTCTTTTTATATGTATAGAACGTAGAAATCTGATTGGAAATAAACGGATACAATACTTCAGACTCTTCTAGACAGATAGTAATGAAGAAATCCGGCGTTAAGAAAGATACCAAGCGGCACTGTATCATACATATCATTACCGCGGATAACCGGAATATTGATAACGATAAAGATGTAGTTATCCTCTAACTCCACGTGAGAACGTTCTTCCATATCGAGGAGCGGTCTTTAAAACGTCCGTTGGAATTTCCGTCAAAATATTGATGAAGGGATAACTCATCGGGGTCTGGGTTCACCAAATTTACCCAAGAACCTTTTGTGGCATCTGATACAGTGCAGTCGGAAACTAACTCTTCTTCTATGTGTTTGTACACCGTGATCATGCTATCCCTCCTTCCAACGAACTTATAGTAATCATCTAATAAATTATATACTATTTTATAGCTATTATTCAATTCAATTGTGAAAGTTTTGTGTATCTAGAACATACATATACAGTTTTATGTCTATTTATGATGTACAGATATATAGTAAAAGTATCGTAAATATTTAATCCACACGCAATAAAATAACCTCTAAGTTAGTTAGTTACTAACCTAGAGGTTATTTATATCGGCCCTAATCATTCAGATCAGGATAATGTAATTTATTTCGTTCCTCTACAGAGCTATAAACTCTGCTTTCACCTAATTGCGGCGCAAGATACGAATAGAGTTCAAGATACAAAGGATGGATACGCCAGTATCACCAAATACGGCCCACCACATGGATGCATAGCCCATGAGGCCAAGCGCCATGATAAGGATTTTTACAGCAATAGCGAATACTACGTTTTGCCATGCTACGCGCAACGTCGCTTTGGACAAGTCAAGGATATGTGCAATAGCAGTCAAGGACGGACGCATGAATACAACGTCTGCCGCTTCGATAGCCGCATCAGCACCACTACCCATGGCGCCACCTACATCAGCACCTGCAAGTACTGGAGCATCGTTGATACCGTCCCCTACGAACATAGTTGGACCATATTCAGAGCGAATATCTTGTACAACGGACAATTTATCTTGCGGCAACAATTGAGCACGTACTGCACTTACGCCAGTTTCTTTAGCAATGTAATTAGCACTTGCTTCAGCATCACCTGTAAGCATAACAGTTTTAATATCTTGACCATTAAGATTAGCAATCGCTTCAGCAGAGTCTGGGCGAGCTTCATCGGCGATGATGATACGACCTAAGTATGTATTACCTTCTGCCACAAGAACTTCTGTGCCATATTCAGCAGCCTCTGTTGGATAGCCTTGCACATTATAGCGTTCCATAAGACGACGGTTACCAATAAGTACTTGTTGACCATCAGTCATACCTACCATACCTTCACCAGCTAACTCTTGAACGAAATCTGAAGGTTCCACTGTAAGGCCTTGATCTTTTGCTTCAGACACGATGCTTGTTGCGATTGGATGCGTAGAAACGGCTTCAATAGCTGCCGCCATGGACAACAATTGACTGGAACTTACATGAGAGCCTACAGTTTCTACGCTGTGAACTTTGAACTCACCAGATGTGATAGTACCAGTTTTATCAAGAGCTACTACGGCTTTCACATTAGCCAACGCCTCGATAACGCGACCACCTTTTAACAAGATACCGTGTTTAGACGCATTGCCGATACCGGAGAAGAATGCAAGTGGCACGCTAAGCACCAATGCACATGGGCAAGAAATAACGAGGAATGTTAAGGCTGTGTAGATCCATTTATGCCATTCACCAGTAATAAGGGATGGAATAATGGCAACAGCAAGAGCAAGGAATACAACGATTGGTGTGTATACGCGAGCAAAACGCGTAATGAAACGGTCGATTTTAGGTTTAGAAGATGCTGCATTTTCCACGGCATCAAGAATTTTAGTAACCATGGATTCTTCAAGAACCTTATCAACGCGCATCGTAATGCGACCAGATTCGTTGATGCAACCAGACATAAGTTGAGTGCCAGGTACGGCGCGAACAGGTACAGGTTCACCTGTTACAGGTGCTGTATTAACGCGTGTTTCACCTTCAAGCACTGTGCCGTCTAAAGGAATTAAATCGCCAGGGCGAACCTCGATAGTCCAGCCTACTTCAACCTTTTCAGGAGCCATAACTACGATTTCACCGCCACAGCCTGTATCTACAACGCGCACCTCTTGAGGACGCATATCAACAGCGTTCATGATTTCTGTACGACTACGATCTGTTGCTTTTTCTTCGAAGAACTCACCAATACGGTAGAACAAGATAACGCCTACGGCTTCAGGCAATGCATCGATAGCAATAGCACCCAATGTAGCGATAGACATCAAGAAGTTCTCATCGAACACTTGGCCTTTTAAGATATTACGACCTGCGATGCGCAATACTGGGAACGCAAGAAGAATATACGCAACATAGTAAATTGGAGTTTCAATACTCTCTGGCAAGCCGATGGACGGCACAACTGTAGTCAACCCTTCGTAGGCCATGAATAACAAGCCTGCTACGATAACTGCAATTGTTACAGCATCACTACCACGATCCTGGTCAGGACCATGATCATTCATAGCCGCTTTAGATTTACGCTCGTAATCTGCTACGGTAACGCCTTCTTCGATGGTATCACAAATGTCTTGAATGTCACGTTTAAGAGCTTCGCGGTCTTCCCAAGAGCCGGTTAATTTTAATTGATGTGTAGCAAGTGTGAAATTGGCAGTCTCTACAACATCCATTTTACGGATACGATCTTCAATTTTTGCTGCGCAGTTCGGACAGTTCAAATCCTTCAACAATAATGTTTCTTCCATGATATCTCCTTTGATAATAGTGAAATCTTCTATCCTGTATTGTAAATTAATAGGTAATATTTTTCTAATACTTATTAGACATATCTTGTTTCATATCTTGTTATATATGTTCCTAAACATTTTTCATCAGATATTTTTATTTATATGAATACCTGTTCATATGTTTATATTACATTAAAGGAGATTAAATGTCAATACAAAATCATATTCAATATATATCAAATTTTATTTACTTTAGTTCTAACTATATTCACCTTATATCAAATTTCGTTCTACCAGGAATTTATGTGCTACATCAGCTGGCAGTTGGTGTTCTGTTTCAACGGCGTAATTCATCTTCGCCATCTCTTGATCTGTAATCGTATGATTCAAACTTTCTAATACAGGGCGCAGTTCAGGATGAGCAATCAACACTTCGCTACGCACCACATTACCAGACATATAAGATGGATATAAATGTTTATCATCTTGTAACACCGTAATCGGTGCGATACTTAATTGACCATCAGTCGTGAATATCGGCATTGCATCCACCTCATCACGACTAATAGCC